>VYKS01000220.1_pt1 | contig 30633 bp, 31 predicted proteins | sample 5114511 | NCBI WGS metagenome assembly VYKS01 (sample SAMN12291795, study PRJNA351875) | freshwater metagenome | isolation source: freshwater lake | place: USA: Michigan, Gull Lake | collected 2011-07-05 | reverse complement strand
CGAGCAGGCCCGTGCCGGCGATCATGCCGGCGGACTTCAGGAAGGCGCGGCGCGAAGCCACGGCGTCGATCATCGTGTCCATGCGTCCTCTGTGCCCCCACAAACTTCGCTATCCGTGAAAGCCACTATAGCGCAGGTCGCCGCCGATTCGTCCTAAGGGAGACCACAGTTGCGCGTCGGTTCGCCGCAGACTCCGCGCGGCTTGTCGAACCCTGTCCCAAATCGGGCGTGGCTTCGCATTGGCAGCATCCATTCAGAATCGCCGTGGCAACAGCTTGCCCTGAACGGCGTTAACCATGATATGTGGCGTATTCGCCCGCGTAACGATGGAGTCTTGCGAATGGCGTCTGCGGTGGCGCGGACAATGCGGGCGGTGGCATTCGGCCTGGTGCTGTGCATGGCGGTTCCGGCCGGTGCGCAGCAGGTTGCCGCCGATGGCTCGGACGAGATCCTGCTGCGCAATGGCCAATGGACCTGGATCGAGGATGCGGCCTTTCAGCCTGCCGGCGGCGCATCGTCGGTCAGCATCCTGGTCAGCATCCCCGCGCAGATGGCCTATATCTATCGCGACGGCGTGCTGATCGCGGCATCGACCGTGTCGACCGGCAAGCCGGGCAAATCGACCCCGCCGGGCGAGTTCACCATCCTGCAAAAGCGGGTGCATCACCGCTCGAACCTGTACAGCAACGCGCCGATGCCGTTCATGCAGCGGCTGACCTGGGACGGGATCGCGCTGCATGCGGGGAAGCTGCCCGGCTATCCCGCATCGCATGGCTGCATCCGCTTCCCGCACGCATTTGCGCAGCGGCTGTTCGGGGTCACTGCGCTCGGCACCCCGGTATCGGTGGTGGATTACGAGATTGTCGACCCGCGCGTGCGCCGCGGCGCCCCGCGCGTGCCGCCGACGCAGATGGCCAGGCGCGCCGATCCGCCCTTCCTGCGCGCCGACCTCGCCGCGTTCCGCACCGGCGATTACGATGTCGTGACGGCAAGCAACGACGTGATCATCCCGACTTCAGCCCGCGGCCAATCGGTCTCGCCCGAAGGCGTGGTGTTCGCGCCGATGGAACCGGTGGTACAGAAAACCCGTCGGCAGCGCTGAGTCGCTTTCAGCGTCGCCGCTTCGGCACCGGCCCGGTATAGTTGACCGGCGCGACGCTCCACGCGAACGGCCGCAACGGTCCGCCCAGCGTGGCGACCAGCGCATCCTCGATCCGGCGGCGGCTTTCGGCGGCGATCGCCTTGCGCCCGGGAAACTCGTTGGGGTCGAACGGGTCGAGATAATGGATGCGCAGCGGAAAGCTGCCCTTGCGCGACAGGACGCGGCGCGCATTGTTGATCCCGCCCTCGTCGCCGACCCAGCCGATCTCCTCGCCGACCGCGCCGTAATCGAGCAGCACCGGCTGCACCATCACGCCCGGCGGCGGGGGTTCGAGCACGCGCAGCATCGGCGTCTTGAACGGCAGCAGCGACTTGCCGTCGGTCGTCGTCCCCTCCGGGAAAACGGTGATCGCCCAGTTTTCGGTCAGCGCGTCGCGCAGCGCGTTGATCTGCTCGGCCACGCCCATGCGGTTCTCGCGCTTCACGTAAACGGTGCGGTTGAGCCCGGCGAGCCAGCCCACCACCGGCGATGCGCCGATCTCCGCCTTGGCCACGAACGCCGTGCCGCTCGCTCCGCCCGATGCCAGAATGTCGATCCACGACAGATGGTTGGAGACGTAGAACACGTCGCGGCGCAGCGGCGTCCCGATCACCTCGACCCGCGCCCCGGAAATGCGCCCCGCGCGGCGCAGGAACCAGCGCGGCCAGGGGGAGGGCAGGCGCAACAGCCTCCACAGATAGTGCATCGGCACATGGCTCAGCACCGCCAGCAACAGCAGGCCGACGCGCCGCCAGAAGCGGAAGCTCTCCGCCGGGGTCAGCTTGGTAGGCAGCCCAAGGGCGGCGTCGCGGCGCCGCGGATCGACGCCGTCGGTCATTGCCTCAGGGCTTGCGCTCAAGTGCGACGCCGTACAGCTCCATGCGGTGGTCGACCAGGCGGAAACCCAGCCGCTCGGCGATCTGCTTCTGCAGCAGCTCCAGCTCCGGGTCGACGAACTCGATGACCTTGCCGGTTTCGACATCGATCAGATGGTCGTGATGCGCCTCGGGCGAGGGTTCGTAGCGGGCGCGCCCGTCGCCGAAATCATGGCGATCGAGGATGCCGGCCTCTTCGAACAGGCGCACGGTGCGATACACGGTCGCGATCGAGATGCCCGGATCGATCGCCGATGCACGGGCATAGACCTTTTCCACATCGGGATGGTCGTCGGCTTCGGACAGGACGCGCGCGATCACCTTGCGCTGTTCGGTAATGCGCAGGCCCTTTTCATGGCACAGCGCTTCAAGGTCGATCTTGCGGTTCATGGGTGTGATGTAGCGTCAAGCGACGCCGGGGAAAAGAGAGGGTAAACGGCAAAACGCCGGACCGGGCCAAAACCCGATCCGGCGCTGCAGTGTCAGTCGGTCTCTCAGCGCTTGCGGCGCTTGGTGCCCAGGCCGATCTTCTTGGCCAGGCTGCGGCGCTGTTCGGCATAATTGGGGGCAACCATCGGATAGTCGGCCGGCAGATTCCACTTGGCGCGATATTCTTCCGGGGTCATCTGATAATGGGTCATCAGGTGGCGCTTCAGCATCTTCAGCTTCTTACCGTCCTCGAGGCAGACGATATAGTCGGGCTTGATCGACGCGCGGATCGAAACGGCCGGTTCCTGCTTCTTCACTTCGGGTTCCGGCGCCGCGCCGCCCAGATTGGAGAGCGCGCCATGAACATTGGCGATGAGCAGCGGAAGATCGGACACCGCCACGCTATTGTTGCTCACATGCGCCGCGACAATATCGGCGGTCAGCGTGATCAACGTTTCCTGCATGTCGTTCTGGGGGTCCATTTCTCTTCCTTTCACTGTAACGCGGCGGCGATAAGATTACGGGCCGTCGCGGGGCGCTATCACGCCGCGCGACAGGCTTTGCAAGTCATTCTATCCGATTTTTTGAATGTTCAGTCGATCGTTCTCGAAAATGTGTGTGCATCAAATAACTTGCCGTCGTTTCCGCGATAGTAATCGCGACGTTCACCGATCTTGCTGAACCCCGCGCCACGATACAGATTTGCTGCGTCGTTGTTTGCGCGGACTTCAAGATGCATCAGCGCCGCACCGCGATCGCGCGCATCGGCGATGATCGACCGCAGTAATGCTCCGCCAATCCCGCGCCGACGCATCGCCGGCCGGATCGCGAGCAGCAGCAATTCGCTTTCATCGAGCACCACCCGGGCCAGCGCAAAGCCGACCGCCTCGCCTTCGACCCGCGCCAGCGTGAACCACACGCCGGGCAGCGCGAGCATCCCGATGCATTGGCTGGGGGTCCACGCCTCGCCATAGCGCGGGTCGAAGGCGTCGGCCATGATCGCGGTGACGGCGTGCAGGTCGGCGGGCTGGCCGCGCACGATCTCGACGGGCCAGGGCGCGGTGCTCATGCCGCCTTGGGCTTGGCGTCCGGCGCGCGGCCATAGATCGGGCGCGGCGGAAGGCTGGTCAGCGCAGCGGGAAGCAGGCGCGCATCGGCTGCGCGCGGCAGCGCCTCGCGCAGGTTCAGGCTGGCGTCCAGCGCGGCAAGATGGCGCACGCCATTGCCGACCGCGATCCGCCCGCCAAGCTGTGCCAGCGCGGCATCGGGCTTGAGCGACGCAAAAGGCGCGATCTGCGCGAACTGGCGGTCATAGGCGGCCATGAACACCTCACCATGCCCGCCTTCCAGCACCACTGCCAGCGCGTCGCTACCCGGATTGAGCGCGAACGCGCCCGCCGCGACCAGCGGGAGCGATGAAAAGCCATGGACCGGCACGCCCCAGCCAAAGCCAAGGCCGCGTGCAGCGGCAATGCCGACGCGAATGCCGGTAAAGCTGCCCGGGCCGCAATCGACCAGGATCGCGTCGGCGCGCCCGCCATCGGGCAGGTCGGCGATCATCGGCACCAGCCGCTCGGCATGGCCGCGTCCGACCTCGACATGCTGTTCGGCGATCAGCGCGCCGCCGTCGATCAATGCGACCGAACAGGCGGCGGTGGCAGTCTCGATGACGAGCAGTCTAGCCAATCTTGTTGAACTTCCCGAAATCCGGGCGCGGCGAGCGGTCAAAGATGGTCGCGGGGTCGCCCTTGCCCAGCGTCGAGATGAAGTTGACCCGCACCGATGGCTGATCGGCGAAGAACGCCGCATCGACCTTGGCCGCGTCAAAGCCCGACATCGGCCCGGTGTCCCAGCCCAAGGCGCGCGCCGCCATGATGAAATAGGCGCCCTGCAGCGACCCGTTGCGGAACGCGCTGTCGCGGCGCTTTTCCTGCGGGCCCTCGAACCAGCTCTTGGCGTCGGTATGCGGGAACAGCCAGGGCAGCTCCTCGTGAAAATCGAGGTCCATGCCGATCACCACCGCCGCCGGAGCCGCGCGGATCTTCTCGGCATTGCTGCCGCTGGCGCAATCCGCCAGCTTGTCCTTGGCCTCCTGGCTGAGGCACCAGACAAAACGCGCCGGCTGCTGGTTGGCGGAGGTCGGCGCCATCTTGAGCAGGTCGTAGATCGCCTCGACATCCGCCTGCGTGACCTCGCCAGGCAGATAGCCATTATAGGTGCGCGCGGTGCGGAACAGCGTGTCGAGCGCGGCGTCGTCAATCGGGGCGCCCATCAGACGGCCCGCACTTCGGTGACTTCGGGGACATAGTATTTGAGCAACTGTTCGATCCCGTTCTTGAGCGTTGCGGTCGAGGAGGGGCAGCCGGCGCACGCGCCCTGCATCTGCAGGAACACCTTGCCCTTGTCGAAACCGCGATAGACGATGTCGCCGCCGTCATTGGCCACGGCCGGGCGCACGCGGGTTTCGATCAGGTCCTTGATCTGCGCGACGATATCCGCGTCCTCGGGATTATCGGCGAAATCGGCCTCGGGCGGCGGCACGCTGAATCCCGCGCTGCCCTGGCGGAACAGCGGCATGTCGGCGCTGAAATGGTCGAGCAGGATGCCGAGCACATCGGGCTTGAGCCCCGCCCAGTCGACACCCGGTGCAGCGGTGACCGAAATGAAGTCCCGCCCAAAGAATACGCCGGTCACATCGCCCAGCCGGAACAGCGCATCGGCCAGCGGCGACACCTCCGCCTCTTCGGGCGTGGCAAAATCGCGCGTGCCGCTGTCCATCACGGTGCGGCCGGGCAGGAATTTGAGCGTCGCCGGGTTGGGCGTCAGTTCGGTTTCGATCAGCATGGGCCCCATTTGGCGACGAATAGGCGTGGCATCAAGCGAACAGCGGGAAACCATTTGTTGCCCGGCTCCACGCGTCGTCATCGCCGCGCTTTTCTTTTGTGCGCGGGGAGAGTAAGGCACCGCCACTTTTCCGATCCGTACCAAGAGGTTTGTTTGGCCAAGGAAGAACTGCTTGAAATGCGCGGCCGCGTTGTGGAGCTCCTCCCCAACGCGATGTTCCGCGTGAAGCTCGAGAATGACCATGAAATTCTCGGCCACACCGCCGGCAAGATGCGCAAGAACCGCATCCGCGTGCTGGTGGGCGACGAAGTGCTCGTCGAACTGACGCCCTATGACCTGACCAAGGGCCGCATCACCTATCGCTTCAAATAAGGGCCGCGTCATGCGGCTCGTCCTAGCGTCCACCTCGCCGCGCCGCCGCGATCTGCTGGCGCGGATCGGCGTCGTGCCAGATCGCGTGGCCGCCCCCGATATCGATGAGAACCCGCTCAAGGCCGAGCTGCCGCGCGTCTATGCGCTGCGGCTGGCGGAGGCGAAGGCGCGCGCGGTCGAGCGGGCCGAGGATGAGGTCGTGCTGGCCGGCGATACCACCATCGCGCTCGGCCGCCGCATCCTGCCCCCCGCCGAGACCGAGGATGTGCAGCGCGATTTGCTGACGAAGCTGTCCGGCCGTCGCCACCATTGCCTGTCGGCGGTGTGCCTGATCGGCCTCGACGGTCGCGCGCGTGTGCGCCTCTCCGACACGGTGGTCGCGTTCAAGCGGCTGAGCGAGGCCGAAATCGACCGCTATATCGCGTGCGGCGAGGGGCTGGGCAAGGCCGGCGGCTATGCCATTCAGGGCCGCGCCGAGGCGTTCGTCCGCTTCATCTCCGGCACCTATTCGGGCGTGGTCGGGCTGCCGCTCTACGACACCCGCGCGTTGCTGGAGACGGCTGGCTACGACCTTGGCTGAGTGGCTGTACGAAGCCGGGATCGGCGAGAATCGCGCGGCGCTGGTCGCGCGCGGCACCATCCGCAAGGCGCGGATCGAACTGCCCGGGCTGCGCGCCGACACCATTGCCATCGCCAAGCTGATCGACCGCAGCACCGGCAAGGTGATGCTGCCCGACGGCGGTGAGGCACTGTGCGACCCGCTGCCCAAGGGGGTGACGCAGGGCGCGTCCTTCCCGGTCCGCATCGTCCGCGAATCGGTGGCTGAGCGCGGACGGATCAAACTGCCCAAGGCCGTCCCCGCACCCGACAGCGCGCCCGCACCCGGCCCCGATCTGCTCGCGCGGATCACCGCCACCGGCCTGCCTTTGCGCCATTGCCACCCGCACGAGCCTGATGCGCTCGAAGAAGCGGGCTGGTCCGAAGTGCTGGAGGAAGCCCGCACCGGCGAGATCCGCTTTGCCAGCGGCGCGCTGCTGCTGTCGCTCACCCCGGCGATGAACCTGTTCGATGTCGATGGTGGCCCGCCGCTGGGACCGCTGGCGATCGACGCCGCGCACGCCGTCGCGGCGGCGATGGAGCGGCTCGAGATCGCCGGGTCGGTCGGGGTCGATTTCCCCACGCTCGCCAACAAGCATGAACGCAATGCGGTGGGGGAGGCGATCGACGCCGCCCTGCCGCAACCGTTCGAGCGTACCGCGATGAACGGCTTCGGCTTTCTTCAGATCGTGCGGCGCAAGACGCGCATGTCGCTGCCCGAACTCATCGCCGCCGATCCCGTCGGTGCGGCGCTGCGGGCGGAGCTGCGCTGGCTGGAACGCCTTCCCCCGCCCGCGCCCGATACCCATATCCTCCCTGCGCCGCTGCTGCGCCGGATCGAGCGTGAGCCCGACTGGATCGCGCAGCTCCACCGCCGCACCGGCGGACGCACCCGTTTTGTGGAAGCGACATGAAAGCCATCTGCCCGATCTGCGGCGCCAAGCCCGCACCCGAATTCAAGCCGTTCTGCAGCCGTGGCTGCAAGGACCGCGACCTGCTGCAATGGCTGGGCGAAGGCTATCGCATCCCCGGCCGCCCGGCCGATCCGGAAGAATTGCAAAGCGGGCTAGACAGCGGCCAACCCCGCGACTAAGAGCGCGCCTTCATCCCGTGCCCGGGTAGCTCAGTTGGTAGAGCATGCGACTGAAAATCGCAGTGTCGGCGGTTCGACTCCGTCCCCGGGCACCATCCTTTTTTCGATGATCTCCCACCCATCGCTCGTGTCGTTTCGCCCATAAGAGGTGAATTTCGCGCCCCATAAGCAGTGAACTGGTCGGATTGCCTCCAAGATGGTAAAGACGACTTACTTCGCGAGATTACCGTTTATGAGGACATGGTGCCTTGCCGGTCCGAATCCTCGCGGCGTCCAGAGTGAACATGTAGCACGTAGCCGCACTCCTCAATCGAACACGCCACACTGGCGGCCTTAGTCGTAGGTCTCGCATTGCCAGGGGTGCTCCGCTCCGCGTGGCTGGAAGCTTCGCTCCGCAGCCCCTTACTCCACGAGCGCAGCCGCGCGACAACAACACCTGGTCTGGTCTCGGCGGATGAAAGCCGGGCGGGGGCACGTAACCTCGCCTGCGTTGCGCGGTCAGCAGTAACCCGGCAGAAAATGGCGGCGGGCCTAAGCCCGAATGTAATCGCCAAGGCCGGGTATCCACGAAACATGCCGACAATTTGCATGCCTTCGGTTCAATCGCCGACCTTGGGTACGATGGCCACAACCGCTGCTTACCCTAGCGGTTATCCGATTGGAGGTAATTGCGGATGCGTGTCGAAGGCCAGCTTCTCAAGTTCAGCCGCCCCAGCGACAATGCGCTCCAGAATCTCGAAAAGGGGCAGCTGTTCTGCCAGCATTATGCTGCGTACAATGATCCCTTTGAATTCTGGACGAGGATATCCAGCGGGGTTCCGGATCGCGACCGGGAGCCGGAACGGTACTTGGCCGCTTTGAGGGCGTGGGGTTTTGACTACCTAACGGTTGGCGAGGCGCTGAAGGATCCGGCCATACGGGACAATGTGGGAGAATATTTTGACGAGTGTCAGTCGTATGCGCCGCCTTTCGAGGAAATGAGGCAGCGGATGCGGATATCCTGCTTCAGCGCCGAGGCCGACAATCTGCTGATGTGGTCACACTACGGCGACGGCCTGCGCGGTTTTTGTATCGCGTTCGACGAGGCAGTCATTGCCGGGGACGATGGCTACGTTCTGGATGTAGCCTATCTGGACACGCCTCCTAGCGTTGACAGTTTTGTCTATGGCGTGGCTTGGGATCAGGACTGGTACAGTGATGTCGCGATCGAGGAGGCGGAGCATGCGGCGCGGGCTCAGGGCAGAATCCTGCAACCGGATGAGGTCGCGATGTACGAGGAGTCCGGTGCGGAAGCGCTCAGCACGATGCGCGAAATCTGGCAGCACGTCTTTGCGACAAAGCCCGCCGAGTGGAGATATGAGCGGGAACGTCGTCTGCTGGTTCAGACCGACACGGACGACACAAGTCCCTTTCTGCGAGCCTACGATCGTGCAGCGGTGAGGGAAGTCATCGTAGGAGAGCGGATGCCGGATAATTATCGGACACGCCTGATCGCTGTAATGCGGGAACACTATCCAGATGCACCCGTGAAAACTGCCAGTCGAGCAGACGGTGTCTACAGCCTATCCGTCAGTTCCTGATAGTCATCCGTCGGCGACAGCAGCTTCCAGCTGCGTCTTGAAGAACTGCCAGCGCTCTTCCAGCGCCGCTCGGGAGGGCCCGCTTGTGCCGTTTACGAGCAGGGTCCGATCGCCGAATTCCGCGTAGCCCGCCGCAAGCAAGGCGGAATGAAGCGCGATCTGCAGCGTAACGGGATCGATACCCAGCAGTCCCAGATCGAATAGCGTGTGGAGGTCGCTTCGCAGCAGCAGGCCGTTGCCGGCGCCGTTGTCCTCGCTTGCGAAATAGGGCCGAATATGCGCGGCCTCGATCAGACCGGGGAAGTGGCAGCCGCTGATCTGACATTGCAGTCCGTATCGCTTGATCAACCGGGCGCGAAAACGTTGCTGCCCGCGACGAAGGGCAATCTCGCGCAAGATGCGCCGTCGGGTCTCGATGATCGAAGCCGGACCCGGTTCGTTCTCAGTGGTGAGTTCGGGAACCGGCACCTTGCCGGCGAAGCGCCGGACTAGGCTGTCGATTGGAAGCTCGCTGCCTAGGAACGGTTCCAAAACTGCAAGGTCAATCTCCTTAATCGACATTTGATCGCTGGGACGCAGAACTGCTTCATGCAGGCGTGCAACGGGAAGAGACGGGCAGGGAACAAACGTGCCCCCATAATGAGCCGTATACTTGATCACCGGAACCAGCTCGACGACCGGATCCTCAAATACGTGGCCGCCCTTACACTTCCACGGCGGAAGCATCGTAACGCGCTGCTTGATATTGCCCGCTCCGCAAATCGGGCAGTGCAGCCGTTCCTTTTCCCCGTTTTCCTTCTCGACCGTCTCGATCTCCGCCAATCCGATAGCGGCTGACCGGGAGCGGATGATCACGATGTCGCCAGGCTGCACCTGAAGGTGGTTCGCGACGCTGCTATCATATCTATAGACGCTGGTTGGATCGTCGTCATACCCGGCGTTGCCGCCATACCGACGGACCCCTTCGATAGTCAGAAATGACCAAGCGCGGCGCGCGGTCATGAGAGCCTTCGCTCCAGCATTACTTCAGCACTCGCTCGACGATCTTCCCGATCTGGAAGGCTAGGTAGGGAGGGACCGCATTGCCCACCTGCGTGAACTGCTGCGTGCGATTTCCCTCGAACAGATAATTGTCCGGGAAGGTCTGGAGGCGCGCCGCCTCGCGAACAGTCAGACTCCTGCACTGAAGAGGATCGGGATGGATGAAATAGTGTCCGTCTTTGGCAATGTGGCTCGTGACGGTGGTCGCAGGTTGGTCCCAGCACTGTACACGGAAGCGATCGGCGAACTTGCCCGAGGTCCAGTTCTGATGGGCTGGCGCCAGGCCGGCCGGAAACTCGAACGCCTTTGGGGAGCGGTCGAACATCTCCGCGAACGTTGCTGCAAAGGCATACCGTGCAAGGTCGCCTTCCATGTGTCCGCGCGTCTCGTGGTTCGGCAAGTGGTCGAGTTCGGGATCGATTAGCCAATCTGCCAGCTCCTCGTCATCCACAATAGCGGATCCCGTTGAACTCGTCGGCAGGACATCGTTGCGGCCACTTACTGCATCGGCGTGGGCAAGCAGCCTTGATGCGACCGCGTCCAGCTGCTCCCCTTCCTCGTCGAATGCCGCCCGGGCAGCTAGCCGGAAGGCTTCCACGACGATCTCGCGCCATGCGGATGGTGAGTCCCCTACCTTGCTCAACCGGCTGCGCAGAACGGGCATCCCGCCCAGAACCTGTCTTACGGTGGGCGCAACATTGCGCGGCCGCAGATGCTGTTCGGGCAGCTGGAAGACCGACAAGCGGGAAGCGAGGTCATGCCGGATGCCGAACAGGATAACCCTATGACGGCGTTGCGGGACCCCGTGCTCCTCTGCCCGGAGAATATGGGCAGCGCCGCCCCGGGCATTGCTGATGACGAGCGGCAGGATGGTGTAGCTATCCTTGGACCCGCCGGCCGCCATCAGATCGACGATAACCTTCGAGAAGATGTTCTCGCCATCGACGCTGGCGGACAGAAAACCCTTCACGTTCTCCATGACGAATGCGACGGGCTTCAGGCGCGCAAGGATGCGGATATATTCGCGGTAGAGAAAATGCCGATTGTCCTCACTCGCGACGTAACCGGCAATACCTCGGTTCCGCGCGCGTCCGACGAGTGAATAGGCCTGGCAGGGCGGGCCACCGACAAGGATGCACTTGTCGGGCGCTTCTGCGGCAATCTGGTCGATCAGCGGATCGATCTGTGCCGTGGCTTCCGGGGTCCCCAGCTCCAGCTGTATGGTTTCCTCGCAGGCCGAACGCCACTGATCGGGGAAGGCGCCAACCAGCAGCTCGCGCGAAAGCTCGCCACGGATGTATTCGTGATATTCGCGCGGCGCCCGTTCGAACTGGCGGAAGAAGCTCCGCATCCGGAGCGTGGAGAAGGCCGAAGGTTCCTTCTCCACGGACAGGGCGATGTCGAACACCGGACTGCCGTTCGCGTCGCGGACCGAGGCGAACCCTTCGGCAAGCCCGCCGGGTCCGGCAAACAGATCAACGACCTTGAACATCACGCCCTGCAGAACCAGACTCCATGGGGACGGGCATTACCAGGTATGGTGGCTTCCTCCAGGGAAAAAGTATGGTCGATGTCGTAGATAGCGCCACGCGCTCGAAGATGATGTCCGGCATCCGGGCGGCGAATACCAGACCCGAGCTGGAACTGCGCCGGGCGCTGCATGCTCATGGCCTGCGCTTCAGGCTTCACGACAAATCCCTACCCGGCCGGCCTGACATCGTGCTTCCGCGCTGGCGCGTCGTTATCGAGGTTCGGGGCTGCTTCTGGCATCGCCATCAGGATTGCCGCCTAGCAACCAAGCCGTCGACCAGGCCCGACTTCTGGGAGGCCAAGTTCCGTGCGAACGTCGAACGGGACAAGCGGAACGTGGGCCTGCTGCGCGATGCCGGCTGGAGGGTGGCGATCGTCTGGGAATGCGCGCTGAAGGCGAGAAACATCGACGCCGTGGCGGACGCGATCCTCACATGGATGCAGTTGGACGAGGGAATGCTCGAAATCCCTAGCATGGCGAAGCCCGTGAGAGCCGATCTGGGATTGCTCTTCTGACAGGTCTACGGCCTTGGCGCCACGACATCGACCTTTCAAGCTTTCTCCGCCCTTTCGAAAAACCCCTGCACTCGAGCCAGCCTCTCCTGTTCGCCGAGCGCACCGAAGCAAGTGATCTCGTTATCCCGCCGGATCATGCGCACAGCGCGCCGCGTGATCGGCTCCATGCGGTTCGAACCGACACGGGCCGAAGTGACCACCCAAGCCTCAGCCAGCGCGCGCGCAATATTCGAGTCCGCGCCGATGCCGGGCCTTTCGGTGATCTGCACGGAAGCGTCTTCGGACAGGGCACGAAGCAGGCCCCACCTATCCTCGTGATCCTCGCCGCGGTCTACCGCACGAGCCCTGAGCCAGAGCCTCTGGAACGTGTTCCGCACTCCACCGCGAAAGCGGTCCGGATGCCCATCTTCGAAGCGCCAGAGGACAATACCGGGCGCAATGCAGCACGCAACGCAAGCCCACACGTCGTCTCGCATCGCCTCGGCTCCGCGGAGAATGTCCCCTTCGGCCAGCCAGGCGCCGCAAGCTGCATCGAAAGCAGCCCGGTCGGTCGTCCCGCCTCTTTTTGGAAAACCGTGCTGCACCGCCACCGTGGTCAGGCCATCGAGAAGTGCCTGTAAATCATCCCGTGATGCCCGCGAGCCGCCGCTGGCTGCGTAGGTAATCGAGCCCGCTGCGAACGCCAAGCGCTCGCCCATCGTACCCTCGCGCAGGAGGTCCGGAGAGCCCAGCAGCCTGCGAACGCCGATCTCGTCGAGGCGTGGCATGAGACGTACATTACCCGGCATCGAGCTCTCCTTGGAAAAGGCTGCCGATCGACAGATCGAAACGTGCCGGATCGTTTTGGGCAAGCGTGCGCACCGAGCCCACCGATTGTCCCGGGAAAGCCTGGTTCATCCATGCCTCGATCACTGAACCCGTCGATCCGGGCGTGCTGACGGCCGGGTCAAGTGGGAAGTGCTCGAGCGTGATCGCAGAGCGGATCATCTGCCCGGCAACCGAGCAGATTAGCATCCTCAGGACAATCTCCTCCTCGTCCTGAACTGCCTCCACAAACTCTGGACGGTCCTCGTTCAGGTAGAGCCGCACAGAGCTCGTGAATTCTTGGTCGAGATGCTGCGGTGACCAGTCTAGGAACCATTGGGCGTCACGATGACCTTCCGAAAAGGCCTCTGCAAAGCTTACGGTCTCCATCGGGAAGCGCATGCCCGCTGGATCGACGCTGATGCGGGTGCTGTCCTTCCAGAGCCGGGCCCCGCGATGTTTCGGTGACAGGCGACCGGTCGTCGAGCCGGCCGAAAGGAGAACAAGCTCGGTCGCGAGGTTCAGCGATCGTGACACGTCGTGACCATGAACCACGAATTCGAGACTGGCGGAAGGATGTTCCGCGTCCATCACTTGGCGCGCGACAACCTGTTGGCCTCGGGGAATACGTTGATTGCCTGTGCCCTGCGTGACGATGCAGAGAAGCTGGAGGCTGTCGGGAGCAATGCCAATCTCTTCCGCAGCACGGGCGAAGTCTAAGCTCACATTACGCTCCATCCTGAGCGACGCCGAATAGTCGAAGTGCTCGATCTGATGGTTGTCAATCACGCACGGCTCGCCGTCGAGCGTTGCGAGCCAAGGGCCCGCCACGACGGCATCGCCGTCCGGGCGAAGGTAGGGATATGCAATCTCGACCATCAGGAAGCCTGCTCGGTTGCGGTCACCCGGATTCCGGCCGCGCTATCGTCAGGGAAGCTGATCCGCGCGAACAATGTCGTGTCGGAGTTTGACGCTGCCACGATCCCCGTCGAGGTCGTCAGTTGGGTTCCCGCGTCGTCCTCCCAGCATATGAAGGACACGTCCTGATCGTCATCGTCGGTGTCCGCGAGCGCGCCGTCCATCACTGCGGCAGGCGTGGCGACGAGTCGCAGCGAATGATCGCTGCTATTGGCGACGTCGATCTGGAATACCGCCTCAAGACCGTCAGTCCCTTCCTCGATCCTCCGGAACCGAGGCTCGCCGATGTGCCATTGACGCCGACCCGCTCCCCGGCCTCCGGAACCTCCACTGCCACCGCCAAAGCCACCGCCGCCGGGACGTCCGCCGCTCGCGCCCGCGTTGCCGAACATCGGCATGCAATTGCCCAGTCGGTCTGCAGCCCGGGCGAGCGGAGGTTGCTCCGAAGCTCCGGAGGCCGCGCCGGGCCCGGGATAGGCATATGACGTCGCAAGATATTTCAGTCGTGACAGGGCGACCCGCACATACGTCTTCGCCCAGCTCTTCGGCATCTGGTCCGGAATCCAGTCGTCATGCGCCGGCGGTTCGGCATCCGCGAAGGCCTGTTCGACCTCCTTATCATCATTACAGATGAAGACCCCGGCCCACTCGACCGTGTCACTCGGCAGCTGAGTGCCCTCGACATATTTCACGACAAGCTCGACCGGCCGCATGAGGGCGATATGCGCACTCGACGATGGCAGCAGGCTCTTCTCCTCCGGGACCAGATACCTGCGAGACTGCCGGAATCCGCGCCGGATCGAGCATTTCCCCAGGTGCCGTATGGGGCGCTCGGAATCGATTTGGTACAGGTTAGGGCCGTCAGCCTTCACGCAGCGATAGGCTTCAATAAACAGGTCCAGTGGTGGAAACTGCTCCGGGGCTGGCAGCGGCAGGACCTCGCCGTCGACCTCTACCTCGAACTCTATCGGCAATTCACCGTCAGGTCCGGGCAGCATCTTTGGCCAGAAGTACCAGAGCAGCGCCTCCTGTATCTGCGCGCCAATGTCTTCCAGCGAAAGATCCTCGTCGAAGACCGGATCCAAGACGACCAGCGTGGTTCCCGTAAGGCCATCGTCGCGGTCGGGCAGGCCCAGCAGTCGGCGAAGGCGAGCAGCCTGCTGCCCGGTTACCGGGTCTACCACATCCTCGTCTTTGACTTCTGTGCCCCACCAGTGCCGGCCAGTCAGGCGACCATGATTCCTCATATCGTGGGCCTCGCCGAGGTGGCAGGCAATGAAGCGATTGATGGGCTTCTTGGTGGAGGAAAGCGTCACGGTGTCGATCAGCACGGTGCTGCACCGGCTCAGCTGATAGAGTGAGCTCTTGCCATATCCGTAGGTGCCGCCTCCTCCGGCGACGTCGCGTCGTGCGCCCATGTTCCGGACGAAGTTGACGAAGTCGTTGGCTTCGCCTCGTTCAGGAATACGGTCAGCCCGGACCGGTCCGCCGAGACCCGCCGTCTGCCAGTCGGAAATCTCCATCACTACCTGGCGATCGGCATTGAGGAACTCCCGGATACCCTTGGCGGAGGACTTGTGAGGAGGCAGTTCATCGAACACTTCCTCCTGAAGGATTGCGAGTTCCTTCGGCCGGAGTTCGCGCAGGCGAATCCGGTAGCCGACACCGAAGTCCTCCCGCCTTGCGTCCCACGAGTTCTGGACGGTCTCCCGGATTACGGTCTCGAGCAGACTGAGCGCCGGTGTACCGAGCAGCTTCTTCATCCCATCGGCCGTCATGCCTCCGGCCGCCGTGAAGCATTCCGCGTGAAGGGTCAGGGGTTCAGGCATGCGACAATCTCCTCAAGCTGGCCGTCGACGGAAGCCGGCGGAATGCGGAATTCGGAGGCAAAATCCAGATCAACGCGGTACCGGAAATGGCTGACGCCCGCGGGGAGCGAGTCTTGGGCAAACGAGGCCGGCGTGAGACGCGGGAATCCATCCACCACGGAATAGAATTCGTTGGAAAGCATTCCGAACCTGAATCCGGTCCAGTCATTGGCAAGCTCCGGAGCATATCCGACCATCGCCAGACGATCGGCAACCGCGCTTGGGTCGTTCGCAAGACGCAGTGCACGTTCAGCCTCGCCGGGGATCGACAGTTCGCCGGCCGCATCGAATTCAAGGACCAGGTGCGCGAGATGAAGGGAGCCGTCCTGCGGCGCCATCAACTGATCAATTGCCGACACCTCGATTATCCTTGATTGCGACCGGAGCGATGTCTTGGCTTCGATCGCCTTGCCACCGCCCCGGAAATCATGCCGAGCCCCCAGCGGGCCGAGCCAGAGTTCCCAAGCATCGTTACGGACGGCCAGCAGCCGGTTCAGGATCACCAGCTCACCGAGCAGCCCGAGCGCAACCTCCAGCGTCGGGCGATCGCGGTTGGCGCCAACCAGCAGGCTGCGGAAGTCGGTGATCGCTTCCTCGATAGCCCGGGCGGGCTCCCCCCCGGCGCGGAGGCGCCGGATGATGTCGGCCACTACCTTCTCGAATACTGCCTCCAGTCGTTCGCCGCGACAGGTGAGGTCGATGAAGCGGACCGGCAAGCCTCGCTGAAGGAGAACGCTGTCACGAAGTTCGAGGCCGTTCGTGTCGTCGATTGCGGGGAATTTCTCGCCCGGCATCAACGGGACGAGAAGCCGGGCTTCGCGCTCGGTTCCGATCGCGAGCCTTACCGGGCCAGCGCGGACTTCGACGTCAACGTCTAGGGAGGGGACGCCTAGGTCGCCGTTGCGACCCGTCTCTTCCCTCAGGCGCTTCCACCCTGCACCGGCGAGCGTGTCCGTCATGCGGCCTGCCCGTCAGCGCCGATGTCCGCCTCGACATCCTCTTCCTCGCCATCGTCGTGGTTGATCGGCACGCGGACGTAGCTAGTCTTCGTCCCGCGATCAGGAAGCGCCAGCCCTATTGCTAGGATGTCACTCACCGCGTCCAGCGGTTCGCGAAGCTTGTCGGACCTCGGCGTCGAGTTCGCGTCGATCGCGTATAGCAGCAGAAGCGGGATACGGTCACCAACCTGCGCCTGCCGGAACTCCTTGATCGAGTCCCATGAGAGGTCGTCCGGGCTGCCGTTCACGTCCATGAGCAGGTCTTGGCGCGACATCAGGCCCTTGATGTCAGCAAGACCATCCCGGGTCAGACCCTTGAGGCGGGCGCGATTGACGAGACCGACCGTTCCGAACGCGCCGAGCGGTACGTTGGACCTGTTCTTCCCGCCAGCCTCGACGATGCCCACATTCCACGTCTTATAGGGCTGATCGGCCCTTCCTGCCTCCAAGCGGATGTACTCGAGCAGCTTGCCCGATACGAGATCGCGCTGATCGCTCCTGTAGTTCTCGAGGAACGCCATGGCGGCTTCGTAAGGGACTCCCCTAATGAGCCGCCCACGCGGTACCGTCGTGATGCCCTCGCCGGCGGCCGCGTCTATCAGCCTAGAGGCCGCATGCCAGTTGTGGTCCAGCGTATCCTTATCCCGGTGCGGAAAACGAATGGTCTGGAGATGCTCGCCGGAGAAGCTGACATCGCATGCCTGCGCGGCGTACATCTTCTTAGCTGCAGTAATCGCCATGCCCGGAATCCGTCGCACGCGGATCGAGAAGTCTGCAGGCGTTATGTCGCGCTTGCGGTACTGCTGGATGTCGGCGCGGATTTCCGCTTCGACCGTGGCGAGATCGCGAAAGGCACCCTGTAGATCATCGGTCATCCAGATGCGGGGAAGGTCCGCATAGCCCAGACGAAAACCGAACCAGCGCCCCATCTGGAGAAGGGTATCATACTGGTTGGACGATCGGACGAAGTAGCTGACCACCAGCCCCTCGATGGTAAGGCCGCGTGCCAAGACCGAGCCGCCGACCACGATGTATTTTTTCGGCCCGTTCGTGTAGTCGAGACGCGTCTCACTGTCGCTGTTCTCGACGACAATCTCGATGTCAGCGAGTACCTGTCCGAGCTGCTCGCGGACCGCTGCGAAGGACACAGGCGCAAGCCCGAAACGGGACGCATCCACCCTAGCCGTTTCGTCATGCCACAGCTTCTCAAGTCGTTTCAGGACGATCTTATCGTCCTTCGCGAGCTTTGCCGTAATTTCGGCTTTCCAGTCGCTTATCTTGTCTGCGAGCGCATGATGGGGGTGCGTGTAGACTGTGGTATGCACGAGCATCGAACTGTGGTCGGCGGACTGACCTCGTACGTACCGGCAGGCCGTCGCAAGCAGGAAGTAGCATAGGGACTCCGCTAGTGAGCCCGGGATTGCGGGTTCGAACGTGAGTCGATCCTTCGCCGACGGCGGCCGGACCAGCGGTACGTCTGCGTCGGGCACGTCCCGAATCATGTCCAGTCCGGCCTCTTCGGGGGTTTCCTCGTCAGCGTCGATGGCATCCCTGCCGAACAGGCTCTCCGGACCGAAATAGCCGTCGGGCTTCGGCAGGTCGGTGATGAAGTCCTCGGGGTAGAGGTCGTCCAGACCGCCCGTCGGCTTCTCCGGATTGATCAACACGTTGGCAAACGGCGTCGCCGTGTAGCCGACATATTGGGCCTTCGGCAGCGCAGCGAGGATCCTGCGAATCCGTTCGTTGATGGCGGTCATGTTGTACTGACTGCCGGTCGCATTGACGCCGGCCTGGTCACACTCGTCGTCGATGATCAGTACGGGCATGCGCGCGCGATGGGTGGGCGGCGTCTTCTCGATTGTGGCCAGCAGTGCATCGAGCGGCGCCACGTTCTTCTTTACCGCGGCGATCTGCACGGCATCCATGACCGAGAACCACTTGCTGGCCGGCTTGTGGAAATCGGCATCGCTCGTCGTGTGAAGGTGCCAGCCATACTTGTTGCGGTCGAGCAGATCGAGTTCGAGCCTGTCCTGCGTCTGCCTGCGCAGCGAGTTGGTCATGCCCGTCAGGACGATGACGAAGCGATAGCCTGCGTCCACAGCCTTGGCGATCACGGCTTCCATGTTCGCCGTCTTGCCGCTTTGCACGTACCCTACCACAAGGCCGCGACCACGGAACTCCGATTGCCCGGGGTTCTCGAGCAGGGAGACGACCTCCGTTGACGTGGCGTCGATGCTTTCAACGGTCTCCTTCGGCCACTTCTTCCTGGTCAAAAGGTATGACTCCAGCTTGGGCCAGTGCTGGTCCTCCGCGCGCGGGCCGTCGTACCAGTGCGGACGACGCGGCTTGCGCAGCGAATAGTTGCCGAGAAATTCGATCTTCTTCTCGTAGGCGGCCTCGAGTTCCGCGACGGCAGCCTTCCAGTTCGCTTCATGTTGTGCGTCCAGTGGCCCTAGGAAGCGCTCGAACGAGGCCCGCGCCTCGTGCGCAGCCGTTTCGAGGTCCAAGCCGGCAGCCTGTTCCTTGCGGATGTTCGTCACCCAAGCCTCGACCTGCCCGGCAGCGGGGGGCGGGAGAGGCGGTGAACCCGTTTCGCCGATGAGTGACGCTACTGAAACCCCATAGTTTGCGGCGAGCGCCTTCAGGATGTCGATGCCGGGATTGGAGGCCACCCCGCGCTCGAGTTCCGAAAGATAGGCCTTCGACGCGCCGATCTTGTCGGCGACCTGTTGAAGTGATTCGCCCGTACCGGCTCGCAATTCTCTGAGGAGGGTAGAAAGGGACATTTTCTCTCCGTGATATGGCCTTCTGGGCCACTGCCTGAGTTGTTTGCGACGCCCTTGACGTCCGCTGCTGCAGATCCGTCTTCCATATTAGCGAACAAATGTCAATCGTCTGTCAAAGCATACATCAATGTTCGCCGAAACGTGTCACGTCTAGCTTGCGCCAGCGGGCGTGTCGCCTTGCGTCATGCGAGGCTGGGTGAGGCGTGCGCAACAACGGGGGGCGATTGATCTGATCCAGTGCTGACCTACCGGCGTGGTACCGCAAGGGCTGCGAATTTGACTTGCCGACACTCGGCCACGGGCCAATGATGCATACCGGGAGGCGCTATGGCGAGACGGCCTGGTAACACACTGGAGCGTTGGGAGGTGGCGATGGTCAAGGCCATGCTATCCCGAAACTTCGTGCCGCAGGATATCCAAGCGTACTTCTCTCGGCCGACACGCTCGATCAACCATGCCCGCATCTCGGAGATACGAGACGGGACGAAGCATCGGACCGTCAGGCAGGCGAGTGATATCGAACTCGACGCGTACTTAGCCGCTTGGCCAGATACTGATCCCGAAACTGGCTTGAGCGCCAGAGGCGATGAACTGCTGATCAAGGCGCGCGAGGCGATGATCGCAGCGGTCCACACTTTCAATGGCGCCGGGTTGCTGTTTCGTGCCGAGATTTTCATCGTGACCGCAGTCATCGCATGGACCTACCTGATGCACGCGTATTACCGGCGTGAGGGCGTGGATTACCGTTATCGTCGCGCCGGTGTCGTTCAGACCACACCAAGTGGAGCAGAAAAATACTGGGAGCTGGGCCAATGCCTTGCGACCGGGGCCTGTCCGTTGGATCCCGGTACGATCAATAATCTCAAATTCTTGCTCGAGATTCGTCACGAGATCGAGCATCGATCGACCAGCCGCATTGACGAGGCACTAAGCGCGAAACTTCAGGCTTGCTGTTTGAACTTCAATGATGCGCTTACAACGCTATTCGGCGGACAGTTTTCGCTTGAGCAGCGGCTTCCTATCGCCTTGCAATTTGTCACGTTCGACGGCCGGCAGCGGGCTTTGCTCGTTGGGGAAAACCTTCCCCAACACATCGCGTCTGCGATGGACAATTTTCACAACGCGCTGACGGACGAAGAGCAGCAAGATCCACGGTTTCGCTATCGCGTTGCCTTCGTGCCCAAGCTGACTGGGAGGGCTACGAAAGCCGATCTCGCTATCGATTTTGTTCGGCCCGGCTCCCCCGAGGCTGAGGCCGTCGAGCGTGTCTTGTTGAAAGAGGTCGAGCGGCAGAAGTACTTGCCCTCCCAGATCGTCACCCGAGTAAGGCAGGCGGGTTACCCCAACTTCAGCATTTACGACCACTCTCAACTTGCGCGGCAGCTTGACGCCCGTGTGCCAGCTAAGGGCTATGGGGTTTCGGTTGCCAACACATGGTATTGGTATGATGTGTGGTTCGACAAAGTCATAGAGAAGCTGGCCGAGGGCTGGACCCGCGTCCGGGCGGTTTAACTCGGGCGCCAGCTAATCTTCGAAGAGACGTCGCAGCTCCCTTTGCTGATGTGGATTCGACCTAACTCAATCCGGTTGGCTGACCGTCGGCAACAATACTTTTTCGGCGTCGATTAATCGACGTAGGCTAAGATCTGAAATCCAAGCGTCTCGAGCAACATCGCTATGTTTGCGACCGCTGAAAATTTCGCACGCGATAAACTCTAACAACTCTTCTTGTGTCTTGAAACGGCCCTTAACCCCGCCTGCGGCTAGCCGGAATGCCTTGCGTGCAGCCATCACCTGAGCGACAATTTCTCTTGCTGAGGGCCGGCCAGCCATTTGTACTGGCGGAATGCGATTGCGGGCCGCGCGGGGCCGTTTCGATTTCTCGTTAATGCCATTAACTCCTTCATCTCCTGAATCGCACGGGTGCGTTAAGCGCTCATTCGGTTCGAGCGCGCGTGTGCTGGGGCGTAAGATCGTCTCGGTCATTCGCACTCTTCCAGGACTGCCGAGCGTGCTGCTTCGATTTCGATCAATGGCAGATCGATCATCACGAGCTTGCGCAGAGGCAAGCGTCGATCGACGCCGTCCATCTGACGGATGCTCACGAATTGGACATCGGCGTCGCCTTCAATATCGAGCAATTCCAGCAAGCACCCGTGATCGAGTTGACATTCAATGATTTGCCCGCTCGAGAAATGAACACGTGTGTGGCGGAGGTATGCATCCAGCGCCTCTGGGCGATCCAGGAAATCGCTCGACTCGATTAAAGAGAGCGCTTCCGCTCGATCGGCTGGCGATCCAAGGTACTCAAACTCAGCCGAGCGTTCAGCCCATGCTGCCATGATCCGGTAGATCTCAAGGGAGATGCCAGCATAATCGTCCAATGGGCCCCCTTGACCAGGATCGCCCTCAGGCCATTCATCAGCGTCGTCTAGCAGAGAGATCATCATCTGCCCGGGGTCGGCCAGCACCATGCGATTGCTAAGTGTTACTAGGGCGATCCAGCGATCAGAAGGACAGTAGGTGCCCGTGACCTCCTCGATCTTATTCGCCGTCTGCGCTGGGATCGGAAACCACTCAGAGGAAGTCGGAGCGTCCATGCGTGCCAAGCCGGCATGACCACAAAAACGTCCAACGGTTTGGGCAGTATGCTTGCTCATTTACCTTCTCCATCCCGGCAAATGAACAGTGCGCCGCGGAGCACGCGCTCCAAATTTTTGGCTGCGTTTACAGCATCGAAGACGATTGGAGGGGGCCCTTCAACGGCGGCCAACGCCTCAGCAATATCGCTCGTCGCTACCAAGTTCAGCTTGTAATCCAACAGTGCGAATTGATTGGCGCGGCGCTCCGAAATTCCGAGCAAGTTTCGAACGCGGCGCTGTCGTTCCACGAGCGAGCAATCGTTCAGCCAACCACGAAAGTGGTCCGCCAGTTCAGGATCGCCGTTCCAACGCCAATTCCCGACATCCGTCGCGAGGTGCGTGAGGCCAAAGCAGACAAGATTGTCGAGCACAGGCATGATTGCGCTGAGAGGAAGCTTATACAGCATCACATTTTCCAGCAGAGTGACGCCGAGCGCCATCGCAACATCCGACCCGTGAGTTGGAAATAAATTGGCGCTGCGATACGCATGATGCAGGCACGGCCCACCGTATTTGTCAATATTCGCAATCTTCCGCATGTTAGCAGAGTTAACATGCGCCTGCTCAACGATGATGTCTTCGAACTTCAAATTGATCTCCTTCTTGTTTGATTGTTAGATTGATTCTGCGAAATCAATCTGGGTGACGATTTGAACATCGCAGCTTTTCAAGATTGCTGATGCTTCCGTGCCATCTTCAAGAATCTGGCGCACCTTCACATAAGGGTGGCGCACGATTGCGTCGGTCACATCATCGAGATCGACTGCATCGACCTCTGCCACGACCGCTCTAGCGGGGTGCTTGAGCCCAATATGTATTCGCATCCAATCGCCTCCCGTTAGCGGTGCAGAATCGGTTCTTGCCACATAAATTATGCGCCACGGCCTCCATGTCAATGCGAAATTATAATAATATATAAGTATAGATGAAGCATGTTAACCTTAACAAGCGAAACTCAACTTCATCTCATTCAGTGTTAGTTTAACTCAACACTGGTGCAGAGAACGATTTCGCTTGAGAATCGATGAGAGTCCAGCGATTCAGCGACGCCATGATTAGTAGGTTTCCATCGAATGATGAACCGGGCGCGCTCTCGCGGGGGGCGGGCATTTGGCCATTTGGGATTGTTGTCAGTGACGACCCAGTTCGGCGCGTGCACACACGTAGCCGGCGGCGCAATACCGCCCTTGTGTACTCCACGTTGCCGCTCGGGATGCGCGCTGCGGAGTCGTCTTGCGAAGTTCGCTTTCTGAAGGTCGCCCAGCTCGATTCGCGGGTCGCCAAAGTACGTGCTCAGCCGACTTGGCTGCGCGTGCCAGAAGATAGCCGGATCCGAAGGCGTGCTCCCGACTTCGCCGTGATGATCGATGGGCGTGCCGAGCTACATGAAACGAAACAGGACGCGGAATGCCGGAAACCGGACGTCCAGTCCGAGCTGTTGGCGATCCGCGATGAGGTCGAGCGTCATCCGGGTTGGCGCTACAGCGTTACATTGGAAAGCGCGCTGCTCGCGGAGCCGCTTCGCTCGAATACCGACATGCTCTGGCGCGAGCTCGTCCCGTATGACGAAATTGACCTCGACCTGCGACTGCGAACGTCTGCGATCCTTGATGATGGGGCCCTTACAGCATCGGAGCTGATCGCAAGAACAGCGGTGCCCGGTGATGGGCCCAGAGCGCGTGGCTCATGGCCGGACCTGCTTGCGATGATCGCCGCGGGAATCGTTGATTTCGACGTCGCAGAGCTGCTGACGCTGGACAGCGTCGTATGGAATCGCAACTCCGGACCGGTTCGTGCGCGGACGTTACCCTTCGTGACGGTCGACGAAGCTATCAAGGCACCCCGAGCCGATGCCGCACCTATGCCGTTCCTCAACCTGCACGTCCGGGGGACCGGAAAATGACGCGCGTGGCCCAGGCAAAGGTTCTGACGCCGCGGTACGACATCACGCTAGCGGATCGTCTTGTCTATCGTGGCTCGAGTTGGGCTTTAGCACAGCGGCGCGGCGATCAGCTCGACTTTCATGATCCGCGCAATGGTGAGTTGCTCACCCGCACCGATGAGGAATTGGGTGGGCTGATCGGACTTGGCGAAGCGAAAATCGTGCGAGGCAATGCCTCGGCCAAGGATCAGGAATACGCGGCGGCGACCGCCGACTTGGCGACGTTGCCCGGTCCGGCGGTTGCCGATGCGCGTCGGATCATGGCCTACACCGATGAGCTGAAGCTGCGCCGCCTGACATATCGGCCTGCGACTACGGAGCTGATGGCCGCCATCGCACACGTCGCGAAGCGCATTCAGGACCCCCAGCCGCCAGCCCCCTATCTCGTCAAGCGATGGATGAAGAAGGGGGACGCTCGTGCTGCTGCCGGAGGCCGAATCTCATCCGATACCTCGGTGTCAGATTACGTGCCGCAGCATGGATTCAAGGGAAACCGGACCTCACGCGTGTGCTTCGAGGTCTCCAAGATCATTCACCATGTGATCGAGGAGGTTTACCTTACGCCCGAACGTCGGTCGATAACGACGGTAGTATCGGTCGCTCGCCATAAGGTGCGGTTGGCGAACGAGCTGCGAACCCCCGAGGATCAGCTTAAGCTGCCTGGGCGAACGGCAATCGATAACGCGATCGCAAGCCTTCCGCGCGATGAAGTTTTGCGCAGGCGCCATGGGGCGGACAAGGCGTACGACGCGGTTGGCCCAGTTCATTATCGCGCACGGCCGGAACAGCCGCTCGACGAAATCGAGATGGATCACACCACTTGCGACTTGTTCCTCGTGGACGGGCTCACCGGCGCCCCATTGGGACGACCGACGATTGTGATCGGCGTCGATCGCTGCACCGCCATGCCTTGGGGCATGCATGTCGGCTTTGATCCGCCTAGCGTGCACACGGTCATGCAGTGCATGCGCAATGGCCTCCTGCCCAAGACCTATGTGCGACATTATGCGGATAACGGGGTCTGGGACATCAATGGATCGTGGCCATCGTTCGGGCGCCCCAAGAGGCTATCGGTCGATCGCGGGTCCGAGAACATCAACCACGACATGCACGCTCTCGGTGTCGATCTTCCCATCAAGGAGATTGAAGCGAAGGCGGGACGCAAGGGGCGGCTGAAAGGCGGGATCGAGCGCATGCTGGGTACGCTCAACCGCACGCTACTGCAGGAACAGCGGGGCACGACCTTCTCCAATGTCGTGGCTCGGGACGACTACGATCCAAGGAAGAACGCCGTCCTCTCCTACGAGGAGCTGCTCGAGCGGCTTCATCATTGGCTGATCGACGTCTACATGCGCCGCTATCACCACGGCATCAGGGATATCCCGATCCAGCTGTGGAACAAGAAGATCGCGAGCTACATGCCGCGGCAGGTCGAGAACGTCGAAAAGCTCCTACCATTGTTCGGGCGGATTGAGCACCGGACCCTTCGCCGTGATGGCATCAGGTGGAAGCATCTTTTCTACATCTCGCCCGATCTGATGGCGCTGCTGTCGAACCCTGAATTTCTGAAAGCTTCGCGCGATGTTCGCGGCGATGTCGTGGTGCGCTTCCGGTACGATCCATCGAACATCGACCACATTCACGTCTATCTGCCACACGCGAGAGGGCAGGAAACAATGCATCTGCGAGTGCCTGTCGAAGCCCGCTCGCGTGAGTACGCCCGCGGCCTTTCGGTCTGGGCTCACAATTCGATCGTCAAGACGATGCGCGATGCAGCAATCGAGTCCATCGATCTTTCTGCCCTGGATGCAGCCAAGGCCAAGTTGATCGCCGGCCTTGATCGCGATACGCCGGGCGCGCTGAAGATTCGCGGCGCGACCCGTATTGCGCGGATTCGGCAGATTGGAGGCATTGCACCGTTTGGTGACAGCATCCGCACCACGCCGGTCGGCAGCCCCGAGGATGAACGACAGCGGCGCGCTGTCGAAGGCCTAGACAGCAGCTTGATTGCGCCCGTTGCGTCCGCACAGGACGAGGCCGAGATCATTGAGCCTTACCAGAGTGCACAGTCGTCGAAGCGGGCCGGCCGTCAATTCAAGCGTCGTAGCGATCCTCCGCCAGCCACGGCACGGAAACGACCGCGACCTGGCAGCGCCCCGCGGATCGCAATGCCGAGTGCGGCCTTGCCTGCGGCAGATGATGACTTCGACTTCTACAGTGATGAGGTGAAAGCATGACCGATTGGGAAGCGGTCTCTCTCAAAGCGCGCAAGGAAGTTGCCAACGCGATTTTCGTACCACGCGGGTTCACCGACGAGTTCGTCAGCGCCATGCAGGAACTGCGGGACGGCTCCAAGGAGGGCGCCGAGGCGATGTGTCTCGTCGTTGTTGGAGAGAAGGGGGTGGGCAAGAGCGCCTTCCTGAAGCGCTACGCCGAGGATAATCCACAGGAGCGTGTCGTCGAGGGCAACGTCGTCACGATCACACGTCCGGTGGTCTACGTTCCATTCCCACCCAGTCCGACACTGAAAGGCGCAGCCGAGGTGTTTTTGGCGGCCCTCGCCGGGCCCGGCTCGCTCCGGGGTAGCCGAACGGCGCTCACGCAGCGGATCAAGGAGATGCTGATCGACCTCAAGACCGAGCTCGTCATCGCCGACGAGTTTCAGCATGTCCGCGATGAGGGTCGAAAGGGGAAGAGCGAGGTCGCGGACTGGCTCAAGGACATCGTCAAGTCGACGAACATTCCGTTCGTTCTCGCAGGCATGCCTGAGACGGTGCAGATCATTCAGGCCGACGAGCAGCTGCACAGTCTCACGGAAGAGCCGACGGTGATCACCACGTACGACTGGGAAGATTCGGGTAGCCGCTTCGCCTGGCGGGCGTTGCTCGCGAAGATCGATCTCCAGCTCCCGTTCAACGAACGCTCCGAACTTTCCGAGCAGGAAACGGCCCGCACCTTGTTTGTGTGCACCGATGGAAACCTGCGCAGGCTCCGGGCGATCCTGCGGGTCGCGGTCAATCGGGCGCTCAGCAATGGCGGCAAGCTCATCACCTGGGACGATCTGGCCGCAGGTTATCACCGCCTGCCGAAGATGCCGGACGTGAAGGGCAATCCGTTCGATCGAAGCGGGATTTTCAAGTGATGACCGTGGCTACTCCTTTCCCTCGCCGCCCTATCCCAGCGGTGGGAGAAAGCATCTATGGCTATGAACGCCGTTTCGCAGCATGCACCCGATACGAGAGCTTGGGAGCATTTCGGGACGTCACTGGCCTCAACGAGGTGGTGCCGGGAAGCTCGCCGACGAAGTTTTTGCGCTTGGCGCAATTGGCGGGCCTTGGGCCGGCGGATCTTGAGTTCATGCGCTGGACCGGACGTGATGGTGTGCGGAGAGGTGCGACGGTGGTCGTGCTGGGACATCTGGTGCACGCAGGCTATCTGAAGACGCAGTATTTGCGTTTCTGCCCCGTCTGCCTCGCGGAAGATGGCCCTCCAGAGCAACGAATCCACTACCAGGCCTGGCAGCTGCTTCAGGTGAGTGCCTGCCCCCGGCATCGCACTCTTCTAGTCGAAAAGTGCGACGAATGCGGTCGCCCCATCGAACAAGCGCTGAAGACCAAGGCATGGGCATGCGTGTGTGGTCGTGAGATGACGGACATGGCGGCATCGATAGCCCCCAACGGTGCTGTATCCATGTCGCAAACGATCATGCACCGGTTGGGGCACGACCCAAATGCCCATGGTAGATCGGCCGGCCGTCACCGCCGACTGCCTCCTCCATTTTCCGAACTGGATTTGGACTCGCTGCTTACCGTCGCCTCTAAAATCGGCATCCTCGCAACAACCTCACCGGAGACGGATCGGCCGGCGAGTGCAGTTGAGCGTCCGTATACCGGCGCTGCGATGAGCGCAGACCTTGGCGTGTCCGAAATCGCAGAAATCATGAGCGCCGCCGACCCAATCATGCACGATTGGCCAGCAGGGGCCGGCGCGCTCTTCTCGTCGCTCGCTGACCGAAATCCTGCGCCGTCACAGCGTCACCCCGTGCATGCGATGTTCGCGACGATTGCCGGACATCGTCTGCTCGGCCGGATCAAATCTGCGGATGGCGCAGTGATTCGGGTGATCGATGATGCGCTGGAGGACTGGCTGTTCCAGGAGCGCGGCATTTACATCGACGGCCGTCGTCGACCGAAGGTCAGCATCGAGGGAGATGTTGCGATCGATGTCGCCGATGCTCTTCGGCGCTTGGAAGGCAGGGGTGGCAACCTGCTTTGCATCTCGGCGTGGGTTGATGCTGGCGCGATTGAAATGGTGGGCAGGAAGGTCAGCATGGCTTCGGTGGACGCGACGGTGACGACGATCTCGAAGCTCGAATCGAGCGAATTTGAAGATGGCTTGTCGAGCAAGGATTGGAGCACGCGCTTCGTCTACAACGAACACTATCGACGATCAGACGCGTTGCGTGACGTTCTCGCCGGCCGGATTCGTGTGAAGCGCTTATCCGATAAGGTCGACGGCGGGCTTCAGTCACTCCAAATCTGTCGCCGTGATTTGGTCCAATGCGCGCGGAACGCTGCGTCGTCTGCGCGCTTGCTCATGCGGTCGCCAGAACAGCGCGCCTCGCGGGCTCGCGCTCGCGACGCATTCTATCGCTCGGGGCAGGTGTACGCACTTCTCGAAGAGCTCTGGCCTGGCCAGCGGCTGCCATATCTCGAAGACAATCCTCGCATTCGATCCAAAACCAAGACCTGGAAATATCCAACCCGAGAGTTGCGGCAGCGATTCTACAGCGTAGCTGATGCGCTGGACCTCGTGGAATCCCGCCGGGCCTGGAGGCAAAAAATTTCTGTCACCTAGCGAAGCCGGCCGAGAGCCGGCTTTTTTAGGCACCCGTTTCTCGTAATGACGCCTTATGCAGAAAAACCGCGATAAGATTACCGCTTATGAGCACCGAGGTGACTCGAGGTAGGACAGCACCTCAAGGCTGCCCCTCGGAAACTTCCCTCGAAGTTGACCCCTTATGGACGAAACGACAGCTCGGATCGGTACCCCTATGGCACCGCTGATCATCCTGCCCGGCCTGATGTGCGATTCGCGCATGTTCGGCGACCAGCTGGCGGCGTTCCATGACGCGCAGGTGGTCGACGGATTCTACGCTGGCTGCTCGACCATTTCCGCCATGGCCGCCTATGCGCTCGACCGCATGCCCGGCCGCGCCGCGCTGCTCGGCCATTCGATGGGCGCGCGGGTGGCGCTGGAAATCGTTCGCCAGGCGCCTGAGCGGGTCGCGCGGCTCGCGCTGGCCTCGACCGGTACGCATGATGTGCGTCCGGGCGAGCGTGAGGGGCGCTATCGCCTGCGCGATCTGGGGCGCGAACAGGGCGCGGCGGCGCTGGTCGATGCGTGGCTGCCGCCGATGCTCGGGGCGGACGCGGCGCGCGACCCCGGTCTGGTCGCCCACCTCCGCGCAATGTGCATCGCTGCCGGGGTCGACGCCTTCACCGCGCAGGCCGAGGCGCTGCTCTCCCGCCCCTCGCTCGCCGATCTGTTGCCGCAGGTCGCAGTCCCGACGCTGGTGATCGTGGGCAGCGAAGATCGCTGGGCACCGGTCGAACAGCATGCGGCGATCGCCGCCGCGATTCCGGGGGCACAATTGCGCGTGATTGCCGATGCCGGACACATGCTTCCCGCCGAGCGCCCGGCCGCGTTCAACGCCGCGCTGTCCGAGTGGCTGAGTCCCTGACCGCGCCGATCCCGCATTGAACCCATTTCGGGTAACGCGCGTTGTCGCGCCGGAACCGGAATGATCGACACGCATCTCGCCCGCATCCGCGCCCGGCATCCGCTGAGCAGCGAGGAAGAAGCCGCGATCCGCGCGATCGCCGGCCCGGCGTTCGATGCCCCCGCCCGGCGCGTGCTGGTCGAACCCGGCGCCCGGCTCGACCGCAGCCTGCTGATCCTCGACGGCATTGCCGCGCGCTACAAGGATCTGCGCGACGGCCAGCGCCAGACGACCGCGCTGCACGTCGCCGGCGACTTCGCCGATCTGCACAGCTTCACGTTGAAGCGGCTCGACCACGCGCTGATGACCCTCACCCCGTGCCGCATCGCGCCCGTGCCGCATGCAAAGATCGACGATCTGGTCACGCGCTTTCCCCGGCTCGGGCGGCTTTACTGGTTCTCGACCAATCTCGACGCGTCGATCCATCGCGAATGGGTCTTATCGGTCGGCGTGCGCGACGCGCTGGCGCGAATCGCGCATCTGTTCTGCGAGCTGCAGGTGCGGCTGGGGCTGGTAGGCCTGGCCAAGCCGGATCGCTATCGGCTCGCGCTCAGCCAGATCGACCTGGCCGAATGCCATGGGCTGACCCCGATCCACGTCAATCGCTCGCTGCGGCGGTTGCGCGAGATGGGGGTGCTCACCTTCCGCTCCGGACTGGTCGAGATCACCGACCCCGACGGCCTGCGCGCGATCGCAGAGTTCGACCCCGACTATCTCTACCTCGATCCCGATCCGCTGTGACACGCGGCGCCGGAGACTGATCCGGGTTAATCCGCTGCCGCCCCACACCGCGCTACGCCTCCGTCACGACAGGAGGACGCAGCATGGACACCGATCTCGATTACTACCGCACCCGCGCCGCCGAGGAGCGCGCC
>VYKS01000219.1_pt1 | contig 30734 bp, 28 predicted proteins | sample 5114511 | NCBI WGS metagenome assembly VYKS01 (sample SAMN12291795, study PRJNA351875) | freshwater metagenome | isolation source: freshwater lake | place: USA: Michigan, Gull Lake | collected 2011-07-05 | reverse complement strand
GTCTTGGCCGCGCCTTCGTGGCGCGCCTGGCCGCCGAGCCCGGCTGGAGCGCCGTCGTCGGCGTCGGCCGCGCCCGTCCGGACGACTGGCCCGAGGATCCCCGCACCCCGTTCCTCGCGCTGGACCTGCTGGACGAAGCCGCCCTCGCCGATCTCGCCCGGCAGCTGCGCGAGCGGGGCAGCCTCAGCCTGCTGCTGATCACCACGGGCCTGCTGCACGATACCGATCTGACGCCGGAAAAGAGCATGCGCGCGGTCAGCGCTGCGGCGATGCAGCGCCTGTTCGAGGTCAACGCCGTCATCCCCAGCCTGGTGCTCAAGCACCTGGCCCCGCTGCTCCCCAAGGACGAGCCGAGCGTCATCGCCGCGCTCTCCGCGCGGGTCGGCAGCATCGGCGACAACCGGCTGGGCGGCTGGCACGCCTATCGCGCCAGCAAGGCGGCGCTGAACATGATGATCCGCTGCCAGGCGCTGGAACTGCAACGCGAGCGCCCGCGCGCCGTCTGCGTGGCGCTGCACCCCGGCACGGTCGCCACCCCGCTCAGCGCACCCTTCGCCCGCTCGCCCAGGACCCTGTTCACCCCCGACGACGCCGCCCAGCGCCTGCTCAAGGTGCTGTCCCAGCTGGAGCCCGCCGATAGCGGCGGCTTCTTCGCCCATGACGGCCAGCCCATCCCCTGGTGAGCCGCTCGCCCTTCCCCCCTCGGAGACGCCCCGCATGTTGATCCCCAGCGATGTCGCCCGCGCCGTCCGCCGCACGACCACGACCTTCGTCCTCAACTGGATCGACGCCCGCCAGCGGGCGCTGGACCTGGACCCGTTGGAGTTCCTGATCGTCCACACCATCGCCGCCGCCAATCTGCAGCACCTGCCCGCCAGCCGCCGCGCTGACCTCAACGATCCCGAGGCCGGCGACGAGCGCCACCCGGTGTCGATCGAGGGCGTGGCCGCCGCGCTGAACGTCTCCAGCGAGACGGTCCGCCGCCGCCTCAAGGCGCTGGTCGCCCGCGGCCTCGTCGAGCGCATGGGACCGCTGGAGGACGACGACGGCGAGCGCAGCGGGCTCAGCGCCGGCCTCGCCATCGACCTCAAGGCGCTGGAGAGCCCGGCCATGCGCCGGTCACTGGGGCTGGAGCTGTCGCAGCTGTGGCGCCTGCTGCTGTCGCTGGAGCAGTTGGGCGTCATCCGCATCAACCGCCAGCACATCGCCAACATGGCGGCGTAAGGCCGGGGCCGGGAGCATCCTGCCGCCACGCTGCTGCCATTCCCCGTCAGCAGGCCCCCTAGCCTTCGCCCCCGCGCGCTCCTACCTTGGGCCCATGCCTTCTCGCGACACCTCCGGCGTCTCCGACGTCTCGACGCCCTTCGTGCTGGACACGGTTCCCGGCGGCGCGATCCCGGCGCTGTGGACCCCGCACCGCCCCTCGCGCCCGGACAAGTCCGAGGGCGGCAAGAAGTTCAAGCTGGTCAGCGACTACCAGCCCGCCGGCGACCAGCCGACCGCCATCGCCGAACTGGTGGAGGGCATAGAGAACGGCGACCAGGACCAGGTGCTGCTGGGCGTCACCGGCTCGGGCAAGACCTTCACCATGGCCCAGGTCATCGCGCGCACCCAGCGCCCTGCCCTGATCCTGGCCCCCAACAAGACCCTGGCCGCCCAGCTCTACAGCGAGATGAAGTCGTTCTTTCCGGAGAACGCGGTCGAGTACTTCGTCAGCTACTACGACTACTATCAGCCCGAAGCCTACGTCCCCCGGACCGACACCTATATCGAGAAGGACTCCTCGATTAACGAACAGATCGACCGGATGCGCCACTCGGCCACCCGGGCGATCCTGGAACGCGACGACGTCATCGTCGTGGCCTCGGTGTCGTGCATCTACGGCATTGGCTCGGTCGAGACCTATACGGCCATGACCTTCACCCTGGAGGTCGGCCAGCGGGTGGACGAAAAGCAGCTGATCGCCGACCTCGTGGCCCAGCAGTACAAGCGCAACGACCAGGCCTTCGAGCGCGGCACGTTCCGCCGCCGGGGCGACACCATCGAGATCTTCCCCGCCCACTACGAGGACCGCGCCTGGCGCGTGACCATGTTCGGCGACGAGGTCGAGGCCCTGTCGGAGTTCGACACCCTGACCGGCAAGAAGACGGCCGACCTCGAGATGATCAAGGTCTACGCCAACAGCCACCACGTCACCCCCCGTCCGACGCTCCGGCAGGCCATTGTCGAGATCAAGAAGGAGCTCAAGGAGCGCCTGGACTGGCTGGTCGCCAACGGCAAGCTGCTGGAAGCCCAGCGTCTGGAGCAGCGCACGACCTTCGACCTGGAGATGATCGAGACCACCGGCTCGTGCGCCGGCATCGAAAACTACAGCCGCTATCTGTCAGGCCGAAAGCCGGGCGAGCCGCCGCCGACCTTCTTCGAATACATCCCCGACAACGCCCTCCTCTTCACCGACGAGAGCCACCAGACGGTTCCGCAGATCGGCGCCATGTACAAGGGCGACCGCAACCGCAAATGGACGCTCGCGGAATACGGCTTCCGCCTACCCTCGGCCCTGGACAACCGCCCCCTCAAGTTCGAGGAGTGGGACGCCATGCGGCCCCAGTCGGTCCATGTCAGCGCCACCCCGGCCGCCTGGGAGCTGGAGCGGGCCGGCGGCGTCTTCGCCGAGCAGGTCATCCGCCCCACCGGCCTGATCGACCCGCCGGTCGAGGTGCGCCCCGTCTCCAAGGACGGCGCCAGCCAGGTCGACGACGTGGTCGACGAAATCCGCCAGACCATCGCCAAGGGCTACCGCACCCTGGTCACGGTCCTCACTAAGAAGATGGCCGAGGACCTGACCGAGTACCTGAACGAACAGGGCATCCGCGTCCGCTACATGCACAGCGACGTCGACACTATCGAGCGCATCGAGATCATCCGCGACCTGCGTCTGGGCCACTTCGACGTGCTGGTTGGCATCAACCTGCTGCGCGAAGGCCTCGACATTCCCGAGTGCGGTCTCGTCGCCATTCTCGACGCCGACAAGGAAGGCTTCCTGCGCTCGGAGACCAGCCTGATCCAGACCATCGGCCGCGCCGCGCGGAACGTGGACGGCAAGGTCATCCTCTACGCCGACCGGGTCACCGGCTCGATGGAGCGGGCCATGGCCGAGACCGCCCGCCGCCGCGAGAAGCAGCACGCCTATAACCTCGCCAACGGCATCACGCCCGAGAGCGTCAAGCGCGACATCAAGGACATCCTCAACAGCCCCTACGAGCGCGGCGACCGCGTGCTGGTGCCGATGGGCATGTCCGAGACCGACGACCGCCCGTTCAGCGGCGACAACTTCAAGGCCGCGCTCAAGGACCTGGAGGCCAAGATGCGTGAGGCGGCCGCCAACCTCGAATTCGAAACCGCCGCCCGCCTGCGCGACGAGATCAAGCGCATGAAGCTGATGGACCTGGAATTCGCCAACGAGGTCCTCACCGCCCCCGGCGAAGCGGTCGACAAGTCCGCCCCCAAACGCGTCCGCGCCGAGCTGCGGGCCGAACAGGCCGAGGCGTTCCGGAAGAAGCGGCTGTAGGGGGCCGCCTCCCCCCACCTGACCTGCTCCGCAGGTCGTCCGCCCCCAAAGGCGGGCGGAAGCAAACGCGCGCCCTTCTTCCCCCTCCGGGGGAGGAGCGCGTCAGCGCGGAGGGGGCGAGTATAGCGATGACCCGCCACCGCCGCCCTCAGGCGCGCGCCTGACACTCACTCACGAAACGCTTCAAGGCGCCAGGCGAGACCTTGAGGTCGAAGTAGAGAAGAGTCTCGCGGATACCAAAGGCGACAACTCTTCCATCTGGGTTTTCCGCCAATTCGAGAGCAATCCGATTCAGCACTGCATCGCTCAGCTCATCGGAAACAGACGACAAAACTGGCCCATCCAAGATGGTTGTCACCCCCGTCCTCGCCGCGTTGACATCATGGCCCGTGAACGGCCCGATATGAACCTCGACAACATCTCGCCTCGGCAGCTCGAAGAATTGCCGATCGGGGAATACACCTCTGATCACAAGATGCATGCGTCGCGACTCGGTACAGACCAGCGAAATCTTGGCTGAAGTTCTACCGGCCTGGCCCACCCCCAGCACCAGCACCAGTCCCGCAACCGCCCGGAGCTGCGAGGCGGGCGTCCTATCCCAACCATAGTCGGGCTTCTCGGCGGGATTGCAGGCCGTAACAGCCAAGGCCAGGACGACCACAAGCGAGCGACAAGGTCGGAGCATTTGGGTCCCTCTGGGCGCCAAAGCCATAAATTGCGCCCCACACACGATCAACCCCAGGGTTTATGATCACGTCAATCTCGGTGACGCGCAGGATGATGCGCGACACAGGCCGCCAAGCGGCGGTGCGGGCGCTACGCCGCGCGCTGGACTGGCAGGGCGATCCAGAAGCCATGCGGGCGAACAGTTCATCGTAGCTCCTCTCCTCCCCCACGGGGGGAGGGGGACCGGCGAACGCCGGTGGAGGGGGCCGGCAGTGGCAAGACCGCCCCCGCCATGCTATGTGTATAGCGACGACACCGGATACACATCATGCGCACCAACATCGTCATCGATGACGCCCTGATGGCCGAGACCCTCAAGGCCACGGGCCTGAAGACCAAGCGCGAGGTCGTGGAGCTGGGCCTTAGGACCCTGCTCGACCTGCGCCGTCAGGCGGCGGTGCGCGAGCTGCGCGGCCGGCTGGCCTGGGAGGGCGACCTCGACGCGATGCGGACCGACGGGTGATCCTCGTCGACTCCAGCGTCTGGATCGACTTCTTCCGGGGCGTCTCGACTCCGCAGGTCGAGCGCCTGGACAGCCTGCTGGGCGCCGAGCCCCTGGTCGTCGGCGATCTGATCCTGACCGAGGTGCTGCAAGGCTTCACGCGTCAGCGCGACTTCGACCGCGCCCTGGCGGCGCTCAGCGCCTTCACCCTGGTCGAGATCGGCGGCCGCGACGTCGCGCTGCAGGCCGCGCGACATTACCGGACTCTGCGCGCCCTGGGCGTCACGCCCCGCAAGACCATCGACACCCTGATCGCCACCCGCTGCCTGGAGAGCGGCCACGCCCTGCTGTTCAGCGACCGGGATTTCGAACCGTTCGTCGAGCACCTGGGGCTGGTGTCGGGGATGGGGTGAGGCGGGGGGAGCCTCGCATCCCGCCGGGGGAGGGGCGAACGCCGGTGGAGGGTGGCGGCGGTGGCGCGGCGAATTAGGGCGCTGTCACCGTAATTCCTGTCACCGTAATTCATAGCTCCAACACAAAGCCCCGCCGGCTCGCGCTGGCGGGGCTTCTTAGCTTCGAAGCTCGGCGACGCTAGGTTAGCGGCGCCAGCTGATCTGAGCCTTCGGGCGCGGTGCCCGAACCCCAGGCATCAACTTCGGCAAGTGGCGAATGGCCTCGGGATCCCGCGAGATAAAATAGTCGCGGGAGCGCTCGGGGATCCACACGTTCTCCAGGAACTCGATGAACAGCGGCAGCATGTGCGTCGGGTACTGGCGGGCCTCAAACTCACGCTTAGGCGTCCAGTGTATATACATGCTGTAGCAGTCGGCTACCGCATCATGGTTCTCCTTGAGCCACTCGGAGAAAAGACGCCCGGCGCTGACGTCAGGGCGCAGCTCCTTGCCGTCTGGAGCAGTGTCAGCCATCAGATGGCCGACCATCTCCAGGCGTCCATGAAGGCGGACCGCCATCTCGCTGATCACAGAGAAGTGGCCGGGCGAGACCCGGTCCCAGTTCTCGTTGAACCGGCGGATGAACCTCGGCGTCCCCGCCCGGCCATAACCGCCGGTCTTGCGGATTGAAGGGAGCACCTCGGAAGTGATCCACTTTTTGAAGCGCTTTGCGCCATCCTTGCGGCTGGTGAGGATCAGGCTGTAGAGGCCGGACTCGTTGATGATGGTCATCGCCTGGGGGCCAGGCCGACCCTCATTAGTAATGAGGGTCTCCTTCTCGTCTTCATCCAGCCGCGTTGCCGCCTGGGACGGATTGCCAATCTCCAGCGCCCGGCAAACATCCGCTAGGACGAACCATGGCTCGCCATCGCGGTTGATGGTGCGGAAATGATCTTTGTCTTCAGTCTCAAACACTTGGAGTTCGTACTGGAGCGCCATGGCGCTTCCTTGCCTTTCTCCGGCGTTGCCGGATTGTGAAAAGGCGTTGACAGTCGACTCTCCCAACCGGTACGACCGGCGTGTTCTCTAGGAACTCGACTGCGAAATGGTGCCTTCGGTTGTCATTTCGAACGTTGCCTAGGCCGGTGTGCCGCCGGGAGCCCATCCGGCGGCCCGCCAAGGCTTCGCTTCCCACAAGGGATTGAAGTCGTTCGACGCTAGCTTCAAGCCGCGTTAACCAAGTTTTTCGTTAACAGGTTGTGAACGCGGGGCTTTTGCCGAGCAAAAGCAAGCACTTGCGCGTCGTAAAAAAATGCAGCCAAAACGAGCGCTTAAGGGATCTATTAACCCATCAGAGCATCCTGCAGCGGGTTGATAGCGTGATTCGAGGAACCCCCAGCGCGTTTGATGGCCCGACGCTGCAAATGCGTCGATCAGCGCTGGAGTTACGGGATTACGGCAACAGTGGATTCAATTTAGAACGCAGCGTCACCCCTACCCGTCGACCTCCCCGACCCAATCCTCCCCCGCGTGCCGCACGCGAACGATCAGCGGTCCGCGCTCGTCCAGCACGTACAGGATGATGTGCGACTTGCAGGGATGCACACGAACCGGCGGCCGAAGCTCGGAGCGTTCGCGGCCGATGTACGGAAAGGCGGCGATGGCGTCGAACGCCGCTTCCAGACTGTCCTGGTAACGCTCAGCCTGAGCGACGCCGAACATCCCGACGCTGGCGACATAGATGTCGATCAGGTCCTGTTCGGCTTTCCGGCTGAGCCTATAGCTCATGATCCACGCCGGCCCGCCGCCGCGCCTCCGCGCGGATCTCCTTCAGCGAGCGTTCGCCGACGCCGCTGTCGAGCCCCTCGTCGATCAGGCGTTGCAGGTGGGCGATCTTGTCGGCGCGTTCCTGGTCGCGGCGGATGAGGTCACGGACGTATTCGCTGGCGTTGTGATAGCGGCCGGACCGGGTCTGGCCTTCGACCCACTCGCGCATCGCGTCGGGCAGGGAAACATTCATCGTCGCCATGGCGGACCTCCAGGGCAACACGATGCCATTAGATGGCAATAGATGTCAAAGGGCCGTAGCCCCTCACCCTCCCATCGCAAGCGATGGGCCCCGCCCTCTCCCTCTGGGAGAGGGTTTTTACGCGCCAGCGCTGAAGCACGGGGATTGGCGGGCGTGAACGCTCGGCGTTGGCGGGGCGGATCCCAGCATAATCAACGCCTTGTCACTTTTACACGCCGCCCCATCCCCGGCGTTGAAACCGCCCCCATAATGACTCCACCTCGTCGCGGGGAAAGGGCGCGTTGGCCAGCGACCGATTGCGGCGGCGGGGGGCGGTCGAGCGGTGGAGGTCCGAGGGGGATACTCGGACGGTCCGGGGATCTGGTTGCTGGCCAGACCCGCCCGCCGTCGGCGTGGTTGGAGGCAAAAGGATGTGTCTTAGCCTGTAGTGGCTCGTCCTCTCCGACCGTCGCGCGCCCGGGAAACCGGGGGCGCGGGTCCCGGTAAGGCCTGAACAGGGCCACCTGACGGGACGCTGGCGGATAACGGCTGCGCGGAGCGTCCTGGCTTCGTCGAAACGGTACACACACCCCTTGCTTCCGGACGCAGGTCCGGCGCTCCGCAGCCCTTTCCGTCCCTTCAGCGGCGCGCCGCGTGAAGCGGCGACGCCGTGGGCGCGGCGCCGTCAACAAGCCGTCATACTTTAATCGTATATCAAAACTCGTCTCATTTGCATTTTTTATATGACCGTTCGGAGGGGGGCTTCCCGAACGGCGCATCGCAGACGGGATCCAGCCTCGCACAGATCTTCCCTGACGGTCTCCTTGCCGGCCCGTCAGGTCGTTAACCCGTCGGTGTTCGCCGACGGGAGGGGACGGCGCGCGCCTGGGCGGGCGTCGGGACACATTCAACGGAGTTATCCATGTTCAGCCCGCCATCGCGCCTGAAGCTCGCGACCCTGACCGGCGTCAGCCTGTTCGCCATCGCGCTCGGATCGGCCGCTCACGCTCAGTCGACGAATAATCAGAGCCAGAAGACTCCGGCCAAGCCAGCGGCCGACGACGCCGTCAGCGAAGTGGTCATCACCGGCCAGCGCCTGTCGACCGCCAACTCGATCGACCAGCAGAAGAAGGCCACCGGCGTCGTCAACGTCATCTCGGCCGACGACCTGGGCAAGCTGCCCGACGCCAACGTGGCCGACGCCCTGGCCCGCATCCCCGGCGTCAACGTCGTGGTCAACCAGGAAACCGGCGAAGGCGAGTACGTCTCGATCCGCGGCCTGGCGAGCACCTACAACGCCTATTCGATCAACGGCGTGCGCGTGGCCCTGACCGACTCCGGCTCGCGCAAGATGTCGATGACGGTGCTGCCGCCCAACGGCCTGAAGGCGATCGCGGTCAACAAGACCCTGACCCCGGACCTGGACGGCGATGCGATCGGCGGCTCGGTCAACTTCGTCACGCCGACCGCCTTCGACTTCCGCAAGCCGACCCTGCGCGTCTTCGCCTCGTACGGCCTCAATGACCGCGCCCAGAAGCAGGACGAGCCGGCCGGCAGCGGCCAGATCCAGATCGACGGCGCCCGCAAGTTCGGCAATGGCGACTTCGGCCTGTTCGGCTCGATCTATTACGGCAAGAGCCACTACACGAACGAAGAGTCCGAGAACGACGGCGAGTGGGAGCCCTACCGCTGGCGCAAGGACTCGATCGAGGCGATCGACAGCCGCTCGATGTATCTGCCGGGCATCGACCTGGACTTCCGTCGCGGCGAGCAGGAGCGCTTCGGCGGCAACTTCTCGGCCGACTACCAGATCGACCAGCACAACTTCTATGTCCGCGGCCAGTACGCCAAGCTGAACCGCACGGGCACCAACGACTACACCGACTTCCGCAGCCGTCCGACCAAGCGCCTGACCCAGGTGAACCTGGAAGACACCACCCTTCGCCAGCCCGAGCAGATGATCACCGGGCGCGATCCGGTGAAGGGCAATATCTACGGCTACACGGTCGGCCAGATCGTCGATGCCGACAAGGACGGCCTGATCACCGACGCCGACCGCAAGTCGGGCAACTCGTACTGGTCGCTGTTCGGCCGCTCAGGCGTCTGGAACCCGCAGGCCTTCCAGTTCGCCCGCACCCACGAGTCCCAGGACCAGGAATCCTCGCTCTACACGATCAACGCCGGGGGCCAGAGCCGCTTCGATCGCCTGAGCCTGGACTACGACGTCAGCTACTCGTACGGCGAGAAGGGCACGCCGCTGTACTACGGCATCGGCTACAACTGCGATAAGTGTTCGACCGACCCGATGTTCACCTCGACGGGCATCCTCTGGTCGTCGGCCGATCCGCGCTTCCCGATGGCGCAGCTGCCGGCCTATGCGGCCAATGTCGACCACCGCGACGACCTGCTGCCCTTCGACGGCGCCTCGATGAGCAAGGACAAGCAGTCCGACGCCCGCACCGCGCTGAAGGTCGACGCCCGCTACGAGGTCGGCGGCCTGTTCGACTATGTGAAGACCGGCTTCAAGTATCTGAAGTCGGAACGCGACTACGACTCCACCCCGATCTGGGAAGGCGACCTGTCGGGCACGCCGCTGGCCGGCAAGTCGCTGGCGGCGTCGGGTCTGGTCGAGCGTCAGGTCGATGGCTTCTTCAAGGACCGCTACTACTATGGCTCGGTCCTGAGCCGCGATCGGGTGATCGCCGCAGTCAACGCCGCCCGCGCCGCCAACCCGGTGACCTACTCGACCGCCGACCTGAACAAGGACGACAAGAAGGGCTCGGAAACCATCTACGCCGGCTACGCCCTGGCGCACCTGCGTTCGGGCGGCCTCGAGGTCGTCGGCGGCGCGCGGATCGAGCACACCAAGGTGGAAACCACCGCCTGGATCAGCGACACCACCGCCGGCTTCGGCAAGACCAAGCGCGACTACACCAACGTCCTGCCCAGCCTGACGGCCGTCTACCGCCAGGGCGAGAGCTTGGTCTATCGCGGCGCGATCTGGACCAGTTTCTCGCGTCCGGAATACTCCAACATCTCGCGCGGCGAGAGCGTGACCCGCGATCCCTCGACCAAGGAAATCATCGCCATCAGCCGGGGCAACCCGGACCTGAAGCCCGGCGAGTCGGTCAATTTCGACCTGTCGGCCGAATGGTATCCGGATCGCTCGAGCGTGGTGTCGATCGGCGTCTTCCACAAGAAGATCAAGCACTTCATCTTCACCAACGGCCGCTCGGTCAACGCCCCCACCAAGGAAGGCACGATCACGATCACCCAGCCGCAAAACGGCGAGAAGGCGACGCTGACGGGCGTGGAACTGAACCTGATCAAGTCGTTCGAGGGGCTCTCGGCGCCGTTCGACGGCTTCGGCGTCGAGGCCAACGTCACCTCGCAGACGTCCGAGGCCGAGACGGGCCTGGCCTATCGCCGCGGTCACCCGATCACGTTCCTGCAGGCGCCGGACCTGATCTACAACACCTCGCTGACCTATCAGAAGTACGGCATCGAAGCGAAGCTGAGCTACCAGTATCAGGGCGCCTATATCGAAGACACGCGCGATAACGCCGTCGACAAGTGGGTGCAGCCGAACAAGTCGCTGGATCTGCACACCCGCTACACCATCCGTCAGGGCCTGACCGTCGACTTCGACGTGCAGAACATCCTGGACGGTCACCGCTACTACACGACCAAGGGCAAGAACCCGACCTACCAGAAGGACTACATGGAGCCGGGCCGAAACTTCATCCTGCGCGTCGCCTATTCGTACTAATCTGACCTGATCTTCTCGATGGCCCTTCCGGTTAAGGCCGGAAGGGCTTTTCTTTGGTGACAAGATCAGTGACTGCTGGTGGGGACAGGGTCTGTTTGAGTTTCCGGTTCCGATTTGTATGGTCCGAGCCTGTCCGCTGCCGAAGAGAGAATCATGGCCGTTTCGCCCGAGGATGGCGCCGAGCGTAGCCGGCGCCGAGAGACCGGCAGCCTGTCGATCGGCGCGCTGAAGGCCTTCGTCACCGTCGTCGATCAAGGCTCCTTTTCGCGGGCGGCCGCCGTGCTGGGCGTTTCCCAACCCAACATCTCCAATCAGATCAACGCACTGGAACAGATCTGCGGCGTGCGGCTGCTGAACCGTCGCACCCAGAACCAGAACCTGACCGACGCCGGGCGCGAGCTCTATACGCGGGCGCGACTAGTCATCAGCCGCGTCGACGACTTCGAGATGACCGCCAATCTGTTCAGCGGATTGAAGCGGGGCCGCATGTCGATCGGCTTTTCGACCCCGCCGGCGACCATGCATCTGATCAGCCAGTTCCGCCGCACCTATCCCGATATCGAGATCTCCACCCGGCTGGGCAATACGCGCTCGCTGACCCAGGACGTGATGGAGTGCCGCGCCGATGTGGCGATCATCTCGCTGCTGGAGCCCGACCCGGTCCTGGCCTGCCACCTGGTGTTCGAGCAGTCGCTGAACCTGATGGTCCCCGTCGATCACCCCTTCGCCCAGCGCGACCATATCGAGGCCCGCGAACTGGGCGGCCTGCCGCTGGTCCTGCGCGAAGAGGGCTCGGTGACACGGGCCCTGACGGAAATCGCCCTGGGTCGCAGCGCCACCAGTGTGGAGCGCGGCTTCATCGTCGAGAGCCGGGAAGCGGTCAAGGAAGCCACGGCCCATGGCATCGGCTTCGGCTGCATCCTGGATGGCGAGACCGGGCACGATGCTCGGCTCAAGGCCCTGCCCGTCCAGGGCCTGCCGCGAACCGGCGGCGTCTACATCGTCACCTTGCGGGAAAACATGGAGATTCCGGCGGTCTCCGCCTTTATTCGCCTTGCTGGGCTAAAGCGGGATGCTCTATAAGCATATCAAATATCGTCACGTGATGGATTTGATATTTTTATGACAGCGCTGACCTCCACTCAAGTCCTGTTCGACGAAATCCGGGACATCTATCTGGGCAACGCCCGGCGCCCTTACGGCCTTTACGGCATCAACCAGCTGCAACACGCCCTTCAGTCGGCCGCCCACGCCGAGGCGCAGGCGCTGTCGTCCGCCTTGGTCATCGCCTGCCTGCTGCACGATGTCGGGCACATGATCCACGACCTGGGCGAGGCTCCGGCGGAAGAGGGCGTCGACGACTTGCACGAGGCTCTCGGCGCTGACTGGGCGGCCGAGCGCTTCCCCCTCCCGGTCAGCGAACCCATCCGCCTGCACGTGGCCGCCAAACGCTATCTGTGCAGCGTGGAGCCTGGCTATATGGACGGTCTGTCGAAGGACTCCCGCATCTCCCTGGCGCTGCAGGGCGGCGTGATGGACGACGCCGAGCAGTTGGCCTTCCTCAACGAACCCTTCGCCGATCAGGCGATCGCCCTGCGCCGCATCGACGAGCTGGCCAAGGACAAGAACGCCGAAACCGACAGCCTGGAGGCGTTCCTCGAACGCCACCTGTCGGCGGCGCTGAACGCCTAGACGCTGAACACGGGACAGCGCCCAAACCGACCGTCACGCGATCATAACAATAGGGAATTACACTACATATAGTATAATTCCGTATTATGGATTTCAGGACGGCATGACCTCCAGACTTACGCGCGGCCTGGCCAAGTCTGGTCCGGGATGGGTGGCCGCCTACGCCCTGGCGGCGGCGTTCACCACCTATTTCTGCATGTACGCGTTCCGCAAGCCCTTCGCGGTCGCCAGCTACGTCGGCGTCCCAGGCTGGCCGTTCGTCATCGACTTCAAGATCGCCCTCGTGATCGCCCAGGTGCTGGGCTACGCCCTGTCCAAGCTGATCGGTATCAAGGTGGTCAGCGAGGCCCGGCCGCAGCACCGCGCCTACATGATCGTGGGCTTTGTGCTCACCTCGTGGACGGCGTTGATCCTGTTCGCGGTCCTGCCGGCGCCCTTCAAGGTCATCGCCATTTTCTTCAGCGGCCTGCCTCTGGGCATGATCTGGGGGCTGGTGTTCGGCTTCCTGGAAGGCCGACGCGCCTCCGAATGGCTTGGCGCGGGCCTGTGCATCAGCTTCATCGTCTCCTCGGGCGTGGTGAAGTCGGTCGGCCGGGCGCTAATCGTCGACTACGGCGTTCCGGAGCTGTGGATGCCCGCCGCGACGGGGGCCCTCTTCCTGCCGATCCTGGCGTTTTCGGTGTGGATGCTATCGCAGACCCCGCCCCCCGACGCGCGCGACATCGCCGAGCGCATGGCGCGCCAGCCCATGTTCCGCGAAGAACGTCGGGCCTTCTGGGCGCGCGGCGGCTTGGGGATCGCGCTGCTGATCATCGCCTACATCGTGCTGACCGCCGTTCGCGACTTCCGCGACAACTTCGCCGTCGAACTGTGGGAGGCGCTGGGCTATGGCGACGACCCGGCCATTTTCAGCCTGTCGGAACTGCCGATCGCCGCGCTGATCCTGCCGCTGTTCGGCCTGACCGCGCTGATCCGCGACAACCGCCGGGCAGTGCTGGTCTATCACGTGATGATCATCGCCGGCGCGATCCTGATCGCCCTAGCGACCCTGGCCTGGCAGGCGCATCTGCTGAGCCCGCTCTGGTGGATGATCGCCGTGGGCGCGGGGGTCTATCTTGGCTTCATCCCTTATAATGCGGTGCTGGCCGACCGACTGACCGCAGCCTTGGGCGTGCCCGGCAACGCGGCCTTCTTCATGTATCTCGCCGACGCCTCGGGCTACGGCGGCAGCGTGGCCCTGATGCTGCTGAAGAACTTCGGCCTGTCCCTGAGCTGGCTCGGCTTCTTCACCGGCCTTTGCTACGCGGCCGCCGCCATCGTCGGGACCACCACCGCAGGCTCGGCCCTGTACTTCTCCGCCAAGGTCTTCCGCAAATGACCCCGACCCGCCGTACCGTGACCGCCACCCTCGGCGGCGCGACCCTGAGCGCCCTCGCCGCCCCGATCGCCGCAGCGACGACGCAGTCCGCCACCCCCATCCGTCGCGTCGCCATCCTGGGCTGCATTCGGCAGAAGAAGCCGGTCCCGGCGCTGTTGGCCTACGCCGCCGCCAAGGCCGATCTCAACCTGTGGATCGGCGACAACGTCTATGTCGACACCAAGGACGATCCGGCCGCCTTCGCCGAGGCCTACGCCCAGCTCGCCACCAAGCCAGGCTTCGCCGAACTGCGGGCCCAGGGCCAGCATATGGCGACCTGGGATGACCACGACTACGGCGCTAACGACGCCGACCGGGCCTATGCGCTGAAGGAGGACTCCAAGACGGCTTTCCAGCGATTCTGGAACCTCGAGACCGACACCTCCGCGCCTGAGGATGGCGTCTATAACAGCCGACTGTTCACGTTCGGACAGCGCCGGCTGCATGTGATCATGCTGGACGTACGCTGGCGCCGCGACGCGCCCGATGGCCGGGGCGACATCCTTGGCGAAGGTCAGTGGCGCTGGCTGAACAGCCGCCTGGCGGTTCCGGCCGACCTGACCCTGGTGATCAGCGGCACGCAAATCCTGCTCAACGCCGGCACCGGTTCGGAGACCTGGGAGGACTATCCGCGCGCCCGCGACCGCCTGTTCAAGATGATCCGCCGGCATCGTCGCCCGGGCGTCGTCTTCATCACCGGCGATCAACACTATGGCGAGGTGGCCCGTGCGCGCGGCGCGCTGGGCTACGACGCGGTGGAACTGCAGTTCTGCGGCCTCAATCAGATCGAGAAGCCGGAGAAGAACCTCTACCGGGTGTCTCCCGTGTCCACGAGCCTGCACTCCATGTGCCTGCTGGATATCCAGTGGGAGGCCGACGACTACAACGCCCCGCACATCCTCTACCGCGTCATCGATACCGAGACCGGCGCGACCGACATCGCCTACCGCCTCAATTTCAGTGAACTGACCTTCGGCTGAGGAACGTCGCCATGACCGCTGATCGCCGCCATTTCCTCAAGGCGCTGGGCGCCGCCGGCCTCAGCGCCGCCACGCTGGCGACGCTGGAGAAGGCCATGGCCACCCCGGCCAACAACCGCACCGGGACCATCATGGACGTCGAGCACGTCGTGATCCTGATGCAGGAGAACCGGGCCTTCGACCACTATTTCGGCAGCTTCCCGGGCGTGCGCGGCCTGGGCGACCCGCGCCCCCTGCGGCTGCGGAACGGCCACACCGTCTGGCGCCAACCCAGCGACCAGCATCCCGACGGCTACGTCCAGCCCTACTGGGCCGACTCCAAGACGACGAACGCCTATGTGGTGGATGGCGCCGATCAGGGGCACACCGCCGCGACGATCATCGTCAATGGCGGCCGCTTCGATCAGTGGGGCGTATCCCGCCAGCTGCAGCACCGGATGACCTACTACAAGGCCTCCGACCTGCCCTACTACCACGCCCTGGCCTCGACCTTCACGATCCTGGACGCCTACCACTGCTCGACCCTGACCCAGACCTATCCCAACCGTCTGCATCTCTGGACCGGTTGCAACGGCGGCGGACGCGTCGGCGGCGATCCGGTGATGAGCAACTACGGCGAGGACGAAACCCCTTCGGCCGACATGGCCACCGACAAGCCGATCAAGGCCTATGAGTGGACCACCTACGCCGAACGCCTGGAAGCGGCGGGGGTGAGCTGGAAGGTCTATCAGGAGTACGACAATTTCGGCGACAACATCCTGTCGGTGTTCAAGCCCTTCCGTCCTTGCGACAAGGACTCCAACCTCTACAAGCGCGGCCGCGCGTGGGTCTCCGAGCACAAGGATGGTCCTGACCGCACCCGGTCAGACGGCAAGCAGCTGGTCGAAGCTTTCCGCGCCGACATCGCCGCCGGCCGCCTGCCGCAGGTGTCGTGGATCGTCACGGCGGCGGCGCTGTCCGAGCACCCGCGCTGGACGCCGGCGGACGGCGAGAACCTGACCGCCAAGCTGATCGAGGCCCTGGTCGATCACCCGGAAGTGTTCTCCAAGACCGTCTTCATCCTCAACTACGACGAAGCCGGCGGCCTGTTCGATCACATGCTGCCCCCGATGCCCGCCGCCGATCCAACCCGAGGCCACAGCGGCGTCAGCGTGGCTGGCGAGTTCAAGGACTACGACAAGAACCCCCATCCCGGCGTTCGCGGCCTGCAGCCGCTGGGCCTGGGCATCCGCGTGCCGGCCATTATCGTGTCACCGTGGAGCCGGGGCGGTTATGTCTGCTCGCAGGTGTTCGACCACACCTCGACCTTGAAGTTCCTGGAAAAGCGCTTCGGCGTGATGGAGCCGAACATCTCCGACTGGCGACGCGCGGTGTCAGGCGACCTGACCTCGTGCTTCGACTTTAAGACGCCGAACGCCCGCCCTGTCGCGCTGCCCTCCACCGACGACTACACCCAGCGCCTGGCCCACGCCGCGCGCCAGCCCGACCTGAAGATCCCGGCCGTCCAGACCCCCGCCGAGCAGCCTCGCGCCCAGAGGCCGGCGCGGCCGCTGCCCTATCGCCTGGCGGCCGACCTGCGACCGAACGGGGAAGACCTGCTGATCGACCTGGCCAACACCGGCGCTCACGCGGCGGTCTTCACCATCCACGACTATGCGCCCTACGGCCTGAGCCCGCCCTGGCACTACACCCTGGTCGCGGGCGAGCGCCACACGGCCGCGCACTGGAACCACAAGGACAAGGAAGCCTACGACCTGGCCGTCCACGGCCCCAACGGTTTCTATCGCCATTTCCGGGGCCGTCCGTCCAAGGACGGCTATATCCGGGTGGCGCTGCGCGAAGACCCGGCCGCTGGCAAGGTTGTCCTGACCCTGCGCAACGACGCCGCCGCCGAGGCGACGCTGAGCCTCAGCGTCGATCCGCGCTATCCCGTCGCCGCCGGCGCCGCGCGTCAGCAGACCCTGGTCCTGAAGGCTGGCGAGGCGCGCGAAGTCGCGCTGGACCTGGCCGCCAGCGACCTCTGGTACGACATCAGCCTGAGCAACGCGGCCGACGCCGACTTCCTGTGGCGCTACGCCGGACATGTCGAAACGGGCAAGCCCAGCCGCACCGATCCTGGCATCGGCGCAATGGTGCTAACCCTCTAGCCCGAAGGCCTGAGCCGCGTCCCCGCTGCGCCTGACGTAGAAGGGGACGCCCGTCAGGCGGCGCGGCGGCTGCGGTGCGGGGTCCCGGCTTCGCCGGCGTGGCGGAAGCGGCTAACGGCCTGACCCAGGCGCTCGGCCTCATTGGCCAGGTTCTGGCCGGCGGCGTTGGTTTCCTCGACCATGGCGGCGTTCTGCTGGGTGTTCTGATCCATCAGGTTCACCGCGCTGTTCACCTCCGACAGGCTGGCGGCCTGGTCGCGGGCCGACGCGGCGATGGACGCCACCAGTTCGTTGATTTCGGCGGCCTGTCGGGTGACGCCTTCCAACGCCGCTCCGGCCCGGTCGATCAGGCCCACGCCCTGCTCGACCTGCTGGGTCGAGGTTGAGATCAAGGTCTTGATCTCCTTGGCTGCATCAGCCGAGCGCTGGGCCAGAGCCCGCACTTCCTGCGCGACCACAGCGAAACCACGGCCAGCCTCGCCCGCTCGCGCGGCCTCGACCCCGGCGTTGAGGGCCAGAAGGTTCGTCTGGAACGCGATCTCGTCGATGACTCCGATGATCTGGCTGATCGACTGCGAGGAGGTCTCGATCTGGCGCATGGCGGCCACGGCGTCGGCGACGATGCGGCGGGAGGCCTCGGTGGCCTCGCGGCTGGCGGCGACGGTCTTGCGGGCCTGGTCGGCGCCGGCGGCTGACTGACGCACCGTGGCGGTAACCTCGTCAAGCGCCGCGGCGGTCTCCTCGATGCTGGCGGCCTGCCGCTCGGTGCGGCGCGCCAAGTCGTCGGCGGCGGCCGAGACCTCGGCCGAACCCGCGCGCACCGACTCGGCGCTCTGAGCCAGCACCGCGATGGTCTTCTCCAGATCGCCCATGGCCGCGTTGAAGTTGGCCCGCAGGGTCTCGAAGGCGGGCGGGAATGGAGTGTCGATGCGCCAGACCAGATCACCCGCCGACAGCTTTGAAAGCCCCTCGGCCAAGGCGTCCATCACCTGCTCACGCTCCTGGGCCTCACGCTGTCCGGCGGCGTCGCGCGATCGACGCTCGGACTCCGCGATATTGCGCGCCTCCTCCTCGCTCTGGCGGATGCGGCGGCGCTCCAGCAGGGCGTCACGGAAGACCTTGACGGAACGGGCCATACCGCCGATCTCGTCGCCACGTTCGACGAACGGGGTGTCGGTTTCATAGTCGCCGCCCGCCAGGGCGCCCATGTAGCCGGTCATCTTCTCGACTGGCGCGACAATACGGCCCGCGACGATCCAAGTCAGGGCCAGAGCGGCAGCGACAAAGGCCAGGCCCGCTGCGGCCATCAGGGCCAGCGTGAGGTTCGCCCCAGCCATGACCGCGCTCATCGGCGCCTCCAACATCACGGTCCAGACGTCAGCGACGCCGGGAATCTGAGCCGGTACGGCGGCGCGCAGCGTTCCGCCCTTGATCTCGATGGCGAAGCCGTCCTTCTTGGCCTTGTCGGACAGGCGCCGCAGGCTTTCGTCCTTCATCGGCTTGGCCAGCTGCGACTTGTCGGCCTGGGCGACCCACAGGTTGTCGCCGCCGGCGATCATCACCTTGCCCACGCCGAACGGCGTCAGTCCGGCAGTGCGATCGACGATGGCGGCCAGTGACACGTCAGTCGTGACCACCCCGACAGGCTTGCCGTCGCGACGGATGATCGCCACGGCCGAGCTCATCGGCACGTCCTTGCCGTTGACCGGGTAGACATAGGGCGGCGTAATCAGGTCACGGTTCTCGGCCAAGGGCTTGGTGTACCAGCCGTCGATGCCGCCCTCGGCGGTCATGATCAGCTTCTCCAGGCCGATGGTGCGGTCCGGGGTCCAGAAGAAATAGGGGACGTAGCGGCCGCTCTGATCCGAATGTGGGTGGGTCACGAACTCCGCGTCGCGGCCGTCGATAGCGTTAGGCTCGAACGCCACCGCCATACCCACGGCGTCGGGGCGCGCTTCGATCATACGTCGGATGGTGCGCCCCACCTGGTCGCGATTGGCCGAGCCGGTGTCGGCCACCAGAGCCTCCACCGCCGCCGCGCCGGCATGGGCATGGGTCACAGGAGCGCCGATGTCCTTGGCGATCGCCTCGGCATAGCCTTGCAGAAGGGCGCGCGCCTCGATCTCGGCCTGACGCCGAGCGTCGCCCTGGATCACTGTCCAGCCCGTGAGGGTGATCCCAAGCCCGGTGGCGAGCAACAGGGCGCCCACGGTCAGGGCGAGCACAACGCGCAGTGACTTGGTTTTCGGCAAGGCCATGGCGGATCTCCTTGCCCTCAACCTGCAAGGCGCCGCTTAAGCCGAGTTTACCGTCTCGGTCGCGGCTCCGCGACCAACTGTCACACACCGCCGGGCCTGAAGGCTCTCAGCCGACCATGCGGGCCAAACGGCCCCGGATCAGGTCCTCTGCCTCCGCGACCATCCGGTCCACCAGGTCCTTGACCGTCGGGATGTCGTGGATCAGCCCCTGGACCATGCCGGCGCTCCAGATGCCGCCATTGGTGTCGCCCTGGGCCAGCGCGTCGCGACCGCGCGTACCGGCGACCAGATGCGCGACGTCCTCGAACTTGGCGCCGCCGGCCCGCTCGATCTGCACCACCTCCTGGCTCACGGCGTTGCGCATGACGCGGGCGGTGTTGTGCAGCGTGCGGAAGATCAGGTCGGTCTGGCGCTCATCATTGGCGACCATCTGCTCCTTGAACGCCATCGGGATCGGGGCCTCCTGGGTGACGCAGAATCGGGTGCCCATGTTGACGCCGTCGGCGCCGAGCGCCAGGGCCGCCACCAGGCCGCGCGCATCGGCGATGCCGCCCGAGGCCAGCATCGGGATCTTCACCTTGTCGGCGGCGGCGGCGATCAGGATCAGGCCGGGGATGTCGTCCTCGCCCGGGTGACCTGCGCACTCGAAGCCGTCGATCGAGATGGCGTCGACGCCCATCCGCTCGGCGCTCAGGGCGTGACGGACGGCGGTGCACTTGTGGATCACCTTGACGCCGTTGGCCCGGAGGTCGTCGACATGCTCCTGTGGCTTGTAGCCAGCGGTCTCGACGATCTTGACACCGCTCTCAATGATCGCGGCCCGGTACTCGGCGTAGGGCGGCGGGGTCATGGTGGGCAGGATGGTCAGGTTCACGCCGAACGGCTTGTCGGTCATCTCGCGGGTGCGGGCGATCTCCTTGGACAGCGCCTCGGGCGTCGGCTGGGTCAGGGCCGTGAGAAAGCCCAGCGCCCCGGCGTTGGCCACGGCGCTGACCAGCTCGGCCTTGCCGACCCACTGCATGCCGCCTTGAGCGATCGGGTGCTCGACGCCGAACAGCTCGGTGAAACGCGTCTTGATGGCCATGGCCGCCTCTCCTCCCTCGGGATTTTGAGACGACTATGCGGCGGCGCCCGCTACGTCAGGCAAGGGCTAATAGCCCGCCCGGAACCGCTCCAGCTCATCGGCCCGCTGACGGGTGCGGTCGAGCACGCATTGGTTGGCCTCGACGCGGGCCAGCGAGCCCCAGTCCTCATCGACATAGGCCGCGCAGTCGGCGTCGCGGAAGGCGATCCAGGCTCGTTGAGCCTTCTGCAGGGCGGCCTTCTGGCGCGGGCGCTCCAACCGCATCAGGGCGGCCTGGTAGGCGCGGTTCAGGCGGGCGTCCTGAACCGCGACTTCCTTGCCGATGCAATCGATCATGCCGTAGGTCGACTGACCCTCGGGCGTCGCGAGGCACCGGTCCAACGCCGAGACCGCCTTGGCGGGCTTGGCGGCCTTGGGGGCTTGGGCGCTGGCGACCGGCGCGGCGACCAGAAGCGCTAGGGTCAGGACAGACAGGGCGGCGGCGCGGGTCATCGGGCGAGCTCCAGAGATCGCTCGCAGCCTAAACCGCTTCGCCGGGCTCGAAAAAGCCTACTGCAGGCCCGAACGGCCGATCGCGTAGAAGCGCTCGGCGCGTTGCTTCTTCAGCTCGGCGGCGCTCATGGCGGCCATGGCCTTCAGCTCGTCCTCGACCGCGTCGCCGACGGCCTGGATCGCCGCCTCGGTGTCGGAGTGCGCGCCGCCGGCGGGCTCTTCGACGATGCGGTCAACAATGCCCAGCTTGATCAGGTCCTGGGCGGTGATGCGCATCTGGGTCGCCGCGTCCTTGGCCCGGGCGCCGTCGCGCCACAGGATCGAGGCCGCGCCTTCCGGCGAGATCACCGAATAGATCGAGTGCTCCAGGATCAGCACGCGATTGGCGCCGGCGAGCGCAATGGCCCCGCCCGAACCGCCCTCGCCCACAATCGTGGCGACCATCGGCACGCCAAGGGTCAGGCAGCGCTCGGTCGAGCGCGCGATGGCCTCGGCCTGGCCGCGTTCTTCCGCCCCCAGGCCCGGATAGGCGCCGGCGGTGTCGACGAAGGTGATGACCGGCAGGTTGAAGCGTTCGGCCATGTCCATCAGGCGCACGGCTTTACGGTAGCCTTCGGGGCGGGCCATGCCGAAGTTGTGCTTCAGGCGTGTGGTGGTGTCGTGGCCCTTCTCGTGGCCCATGACCACGACCGGCTGACCGCGGAAACGGCCCAGACCGCCCACGATGGCCTGGTCGTCGGCGAATTTGCGGTCGCCCCGCAGCTCGACAAACTCGTCGATCAGGCCAGCGACGTAGTCGCGCAGGTGCGGCCGCTGCGGATGGCGGGCGACCATGGTCTTCTGCCACGCGTCGAGATTGGCGTAGGCCTCCTTGCGCAGCTCTTGAGCGCGGTCGCGGAGGGCTTGGATCTCGGTGTCGAACGCACCCGGACCGGCCGTTTCGGAGAGCCGGCTCAGCTCTTCGATCTTGCTTTCCAAGTCGGCGATGGGGCGTTCGAAATCGAGATAATGGGCGGCCATGGACTCTTAACGTCGCCGTTGATGAAGGGCTGCGAACCTAGAGATGGAATCCCCCGAGGGAAAGAGGCGAGATTTCGGCCGGGAACCGCCCCGGTGTCGCCTCGTTTTATCCACAGGATTGATCCCCAGGTGAGTCTCGATTCAAGACTCTCCTGGTCTGGTGAATCGCGACATAGAGTCCTATGTTGTTTTGTAGCAGGTTGCCGAAGCCGACCTGCGCCCTGCGGCCCCCGCCATCGAACGTGCGCGGCCCCGCCTGATGAGAGCGCACAGTTCCCATGCAGGTGTTTACCTTCTTCTGTGTCGAGTCCGACGGCTCGGTCCCCCGTTTCGACGTCACGCCCTGCGCCGACGATCAAGCCGCGCGCTTGCGCGCTCTTGAGCTTCTGGACATGCACCATCGCTGTGACTTCGTGGAGGTCTGGCGCGGCGCCCAGAGGGCGTTCGACGTTTTCGCCCCGCAGGCCGCAGCCGCATAATTCAACACGCGATGAATTATTGCATCGCAACCTGAACGCGCCTAAGGTGCCGATCCGGATGGAGCCCGCTGCGGGATCCTGAAATCCGGAAGGCCGCACCATGGACGCCATCGTCCGCTCCGCGCCGTTGATCCCTCCAGCCCCCAAGGTTCACCCCCGCCCGCTCGGCGGCTCGTTCGTGGGTGAGTTGCGCATCGCCCTGGAGATGGGCCGCAGCCTGATCGGGGCCTATTGCGAAGAAGACTTCGAAAGCCTGGTCACGCCCTACATGTTCATGGGCCAGCACGGCCTGTTCGTGAACGACCCCACGGCCGTCCGCCACGTCCTGACCTCACCGAAGTACCGGAGACCCGTGAAGGCGGCGCGTTCGCTCAAGCCGCTGGTCGGCGAGGGCGTCTTGATGTCTGAAGGCGAGATCTGGCGGCGGCAGCGCAAGAGCCTGGCCCCGGTCTTCACGCCCGCCGCGACCGGCGGCCTGCTGCCCCACTTTATCGCCGCCGGCGCCGGGCTGACCGAAACGCTGCAAGGCCAGAAGCGCGCCAACCTGGCCCAGGCCTTCCACCGCGCCACCCTGGACGCCGTCTTGCGGGCGCTATTCTCGCGCCGCGCGGACGCCGAAGGCGCCCTGCTGGCCGACCTCGCCCGCCGCTACATGGAGGGGCCGGCGCACTTCAACCTGATGGACTTCGTGGCCAAGGGCGCCGACGACCTGCTGTTCATGGACGGCGAGCGGCGGCGGATCGGCAAGCGCTGGTTCACGGCGGTCGACGCCCTGATCGCCGAGCGGCGGGCCAAGCCGCACGCCGAGGTGCGCGACCTGCTGGACCGCCTGCTCGCCGCGCGCACCGAGGACGGCGCGCCCCTGCCAGACCAGGAAATCCGCGACCAGAGCAGCTCGATGCTGGCCGCTGGCTTTGAGACGACCTCACGCCTGCTGTTCTGGGCGGCGTATCTGCTGGCGCTGGACCCAGACACTCAAGGCCGCGTCCGCGCCGAGGTGTTGGACTTTCCGGTCGAACGGGTCGCCAACCTGGACGACCTGAAGCACTGGCCGCTGCTGCGCTCGGTGCTGTTTGAGACGCTGCGGCTATATCCGTCAGCGCCGATGATCGCGCGCCAGGCGTTTGAGGCGGACGAGGTGCTGGGCTGCCCGGTCGTTCCCGGCTGCACGATCACGATCAGTCCCTGGGTGATCCATCGACACCGCAAGCTGTGGGATGCGCCAACAGCGTTCCGCCCCGAGCGTTTCCTCGACCAGCCGCACCCGTGGGGCGTTGAAGCCTTCCTGCCGTTCGGGGCGGGTCCGCGCGTCTGTATCGGGGCCGGCTTCGCCCTTGCTGAGGCCCAGATCATCCTGGCCTCGCTGCTCGCCCGGTTCGAGATCGGCGTGAAAAGCCAGCGACCGGTGATCCCGGTCGCCTCGATCACGCTGGGGCCCGATCATGCGCCGGACTTCACCCTGACGCCGATCTCGCAAGCGCGGCCTTGAACGGCGGACGCCGAAGCGCCAGCTTCAGCCGGCCATTCAAGGACCCTACCGATGACCGATACCCCCACCCGCCCCTTCGCCACCGCCACCGACAGCGGTCATGGCGGCTTGCAGACCTTCGTCACCGCGGGCCCGGCGACCATCGTGGCCGACCTGTCGGCGGCCCAGGGCGGGCTGGATTTGGGCCCCGATCCGCATGAGCTGGTCGCCGCAGGGCTGGCGGCCTGCACCACCATGACCCTGCGCCTCTACGCCAACCAGAAGGGCTGGGACATCAGCGGCCTGCACGTCGAGGTGTTCTCGTCCTTCGACAAGGACGCCACGCCGCACGAGCGCTTCGAGCGGATCATCACCCTGGAGGGCGACCTCACCGACGAACAGCGCGAGCGCCTGTTCCAGATCGCCGAAAAGTGCCCGATCCACAAGCTGCTGACGGCGGGGGCGAAGGTCGTGACGACGGTGGCGGGGAACTAGCGTGCGTTCTGGAGCTCAGCACGCCCCCACCTGACCACGCTGCGCGTGGTCGTCCGCCCCCAGAGGGGGCAGAAGGAGCACGGACCTTCTTCCCCCTCTGGGGGAGGAGCGCCGCAGGCGCGGAGGGGGCGAGTACGGATCTAAAACCCGTACAGCCCCGCATACTCGGCGTCCTTGGCCGCGATCTGCTTGGCGCAGTCGACCATGACCTTGGCCTGCTTCCAGGTCGCGTCGTCCTGCATCTTGCCGTCGATCATCGCCACGCCCGTGCCGTCGGGCATGGCTTCGAGAATCTTCTTGGCGAAGGCGACCTCGGCCGGGTCGGGGCTGAAGACCTTCTTGGCGATCTCGATCTGGCTGGGGTGCAGGCTCCAGGCGCCGGCGCAGCCCATCAGGAAGGCGTTGCGGAACTGCTGTTCGCAGGCCACCGGATCGTCAATCGCCCCGAACGGGCCGTAGAACGGCTTGATTCCGTGGGCCGCGCAGGCGTCGACCATCTTGGCGAACGTGTAGTGCCAGAGGTCCTGCTGGACCGAGACACGCGCCGAACCGTCCGCATGCGGATCCTCGATCACGCGATAGCCCGGATGCCCCCCGCCCACGCGGGTGGTCTTCATGGCGCGGCTGGCGGCGAGATCCGCCGGGCCGAGAGAAATCCCCTGCATGCGCGGGCTGGCCGCGGCGATAGCCTCGACGTTCATCACGCCCTCGGCGGTCTCCAGGATCGCGTGCAGCAGGATCGGCCGGGTCACGCCGTGTTTGGCCTCCAGCGAGGCCAGGAGCTGGTCCATGTAGAAGATGTCCCACGGCCCCTCGACCTTGGGCACCATGATCACGTCGATCTTGTCGCCGGCCTTCTCGACGATGGTGGCGATCTCATCCAGGTGCCAGGGCGAGTTCAGGCAGTTGATCCGCGTCCAGAAGCCGACGCCCAGGGCCTTGAAGTCCACCTCGCGCGACATGGCCACCAGACCCGCCAGGGCTGCGCCCTTGGCGTCGGCGGGGATGGCGTCTTCGAGGTTGGCCAGGATGACGTCGACGGTCGGGGCGATCTCGGGCAACTTGGCGCGCACCTTCTCCAGGTGCGGCGGCACGAAATGGATCATCCGCTCCACGCGGGCGGGAAGCTCGCGGTAAGGCGTCGGCGCGCCGATGGCCAAGGGTTTGAAAAAGCCGCGCGGCGTCTTCATGCCGGTCACTCCCCGCTACGTCCCCTTCGCGAGGGGATCATTTCGCAATTGCGAGAACCATGCGGCGGCGCAAAAAGCGCGTCAAGCTTATCGTCGTTCAGTCGGCGTCATGGGCGCTTCTTCCGGATCCTCGCGTTCCAAGTCGGCGGCGGCGTCGTTGCTGGACCCGATGCGGGCGGCCTTGGACGCTTTGCGGCGGCGGGCGGCCGGCTCCAGACGCAGACTGGCCATGGCCTCCTCCCCCTCCTCGCCGAACAGGCCGCGAAGCCTAATGTCGCGCTGCGGGTACGGGATCTCGATGCTGGCCTCGCGCAGGGCGTCGTCGATCAGCCAGGTATAGGCCGCGAAGATCGCCGCCGGACGCCTTACGGCCTCCAGCGTGGGCCAGACCACCAGCTCGAACTTCAGTGAACTCTCGCCATAGCCGACCAGCCAGACCTGGGCGCGGCGGGTGGCGTCGTCAGGCGAGGTGAAGGGCGCAGCCTTGGCGGCCTTCAGCACCGCCTCGCGCACCTTCTCCTTGTCGGTCCCGAACGCGGTGACGAACGGCACGCGCAGGCGTCGGTTGGTGCCGCGCAGGGTCCAGTTGATCACCTGGTCGTTCACCAGCACCGAGTTGGGCACGATGATGTCGGTGCTGTCATTGGTGCGGATGCGCGTGGCGCGCGGCCCGATCTCGTGCACTACGCCCCGCCCGCCATTGGGCAGTTCGACAAAGTCGCCCACCGCCACCAGCCGCTCGAACACCAAACTGACGCCCGAGGCGAAGTCCTTGATGATTCCCTGCAGGCCCAGGCCCACCCCGACGCCCAGCGCGCCGGCGAAGACCGTCAGCGAGGTCAGGTTGACCCCCATGGTCGACAGGCCGGCCAGGACACCGATGACGACAAGGCTGTAGCTGGCGACCTTCTCCACCACATAAAGCGACGCGGCGTTGCCGCCTGCTCGCTCGCGGAGGCGCCGCAAACCCGCCGAGGTCAGCCGCGCGGCGAACAACGCCGCCGCCACGATCATCAGCCCCGCCGCCAGGCTGCCCACCGTCACCGACGCCTTGCCCAGTTTGAGCAACTCGAAGGAATCGAGGGTGCGGAGCGGGCTTTCGGTCATGGTTACGAGTGTGAGGGCAGGTGGCGCGACGGATCAAGGGCGCGCTTGGTCGGCCACAGGCGGCGAGGGGGGGATGAGCGTAACGCCCTCTCCTCCCCGTCAAGGGAGGAGAAGAACCCGCCCCCCTACCGCCCCACCATCGCCATGCCGGTCTTGCTGTAGCGCTCGCCCTCGATCGCGGTCTCGGGCACGGCGGCGGCGATGCGGGCCAGTTCGTCGGCGGTGAAGGTCACGTCGGCGGCGGCGATGTTTTCCTCCAGGCGGTGGATCTTGGTCGTGCCCGGGATCGGAGCGATGTCATCGCCCTGGTGGAGGATCCACGCCAGGGCCAGCTGGGCCGGGGTGACGCCCTTGTCGGCGGCGATGGCGGCCAGCGCGTCGACCAGCGACAGGTTCTTGGCCAGCGCCTCGCCCTGGAAGCGCGGCAGGCCCTTGCGGAAGTCGCCCTCGCCCATCGTCTCGGCCTTGACCGCGCCGGTCAGGAAGCCGCGCCCCAGCGGGCTGTAGGGGACGAGGCCGATCTTCAGTTCACGGAGCGTCGGCAGGATTTCGGCCTCCAACTCGCGGAACCAGAGCGAATACTCGCTCTGCAGCGCCGCGACGGGCTGAACGGCGTGAGCCTTGCGGATGGTGGCCGCGCCGGCTTCCGAGAGGCCGAAATGCTTGACCTTGCCCTCGGCGATCAGGTCCTTGACCGTGCCGGCCACGTCCTCGATCGGCACGGCCGGGTCAACGCGGTGCTGGTAGAAGAGATCGATCGTCTCGATCCCCAGCCGCTTCAGCGAGGCCTCGGCGACGCTGCGGATATGCTCGGGACGGCTGTTGACGCCGCGCACGCGCGCCATGCCCTGCCCCAGGTCCTCCGGACCGATGTCGAAGCCGAACTTGGTGGCGATCACCACCTGGTCGCGGAAGGGCTTCAGACCTTCGCCCACCAGTTCCTCGTTGGCGAAGGGGCCATAGACCTCGGCGGTGTCGAAGAAGGTCACGCCCAGCTCGACCGCGCGCGCCATCAACGCCAAGGCGTCAGCCTTCTCCAGCGCCGTTCCATAGACCTGGCCCATGCCCATGCAGCCGAGGCCGATGGCCGAGACCTTGAGGCCATCACCGAGTTCACGCGTCTTCATGGGGCGTTTCCCTGTTGATCACGCCGACGACGAGGCGGCGTCCGAGACTGAGAAGATGGGCCACCCCGCGCCGCGCCAGAAGACCGGCCGCGAAATTATTTCCGCGCTTGTCGGGACGGCCGATCCTCGTCCGTCCTAGGGTCACGATGGAGGACGCCCCATGCCGCAGATCACCACCTGCCTCTGGTTCGATGGAAAGGCCCTGGAGGCCGCCGAGTTCTATGTTTCGGTCTTTCCCAACGCGCGGATCACCGATGTCCAGCGATCGCTCGTCGACACGCCTGGCGACGGCGCCAAGATCGGCGATGTGCTGACCGTCGCCTTCGAGCTGGACGGCAAGCCGTTCCTGGGCCTGAACGGCGGTCCGGCGTTCCAGTTCAACGAGGCCATCTCCCTGGTCATCGACTGCGAAGACCAGGCCGAAGTCGACTATTACTGGGACGCCTTCCTGAACGGCGGCGGCGCGCCCAGCGCCTGCGGCTGGCTCAAGGACCGCTTCGGCCTGTCCTGGCAGGTCACGCCCAAGGCGCTGATCGAGATGATCCGCGACCCCGACGCCGCCAAGGCCAAGCGCGCCTTCGAGGCGATGATGAACATGGTCAAGCTCGACATCGGCGCCCTGCGCTTAGCGTTTGACGGTCAATAGCGAGCGCCCAGTCGTTGAAGCGTGGCCTTAAGCGGCCAGCTTCATCAGGCTGCCGGGCGGCATGTCGCGGCGAATCTGCTGATCCAGGTCCTCTGTCATCTCGTCGAGCTCTTTGAGACCGTCCTCGGCTTCCTTGACCTCATCGGAGCGCTCGAACTTGCCCGGCTGGGTCAGGATGCCCTTCGTCTTGGCGGTCTGAAGCTCGTCCTTCAGCGCGTTGCTCGTGCTGCGGACCTCCTTGAGGAAGTCCATGTCGCCCGAGGCCTCCATCTTGGCCTCATCCTCGAGCTGCTTGCGCTGGGCGGCTGCGCTTTCGGGGTCGGTCGCCGCGTCGGGCAGGCTGGCGAAGTCCTGGGCGTAGAGCTCGCCGGCTTCCTTGGCGGCCTTGCCATAGTCCTTGACGGCCGCCTTCAATTCCTTGGCCGCAGCGGCCAGAGCCTTGGCCATGGCCTTGGGGTCATTGGCGTAGATCTTCTTCAGCAGCTTCAGGCGTTCCATCACCTGCTGCAGCTTGGCCTTGGCGCGGCCCTTGGCGTCGCCGATGGCGTTCTTCTTGCCCAGCCGCATGTCTTTCTTCAGCTTGGCCATCGCCTCGGCGGCCTCGGCCGCCTTCTTGGCCTCCGGCGAGTTCGGGGCCGGCGTCGCGGCCGTCGCAACCGCCTTGGACGGCGCGCTCGACGGCCCAGCCTTTGCGTTCTTGGCGTAAGCGATCAGCGCCAACGCGCCCGCCTGCCCGGTCACCATCACCATCGGCCTTCCAGCCCCCATCGGCGGTTCTCCGCCTGTCTGGAGGCCAGACCTAGCAGCCCAAGGTTAAGTTAGGCCTTCTTGACGAACTCGGTTCGCAGAACCAGACCCCGAACCTTGTCGACATTGGCTTCAATCTCGTCGGGGTCGCCGGTCAGACGGATCTTCTTGACCACCGTGCCACGCTTCAGCGTCACGCCGCCCGAGCCCTTGACCTTGAGGTCCTTGATCAGGGTGACGGTGTCGCCGTCGGCCAGCAGGGTTCCGTTGGAGTCGCGGGTTTCTTCGGACATGGCCGACCTTTCGAGGTTCGGGCGGCCGCAGGGCAAACCCGTAGATTTGGTGGGGGCTTTCCTAGGCGATGGGCGCGCGGCGCGTCAATGCTGGCGCTTTACCCCTACTTACGCCCCAAGGGGTGCTTGGTTTGGACGATATGCGCCAGATGCTCGCCCGCGACGTGCGTGTAGATCTGCGTGGTCGCGATGTCGGCGTGGCCCAAGAGGGTCTGGATCACCCGAAGGTCCGCCCCGCCTTCCAGCAAATGCGTGGCGAACGCGTGACGCAGCACATGGGGGCTAACCTTCTGACGGTCGATTCCGGCGGCGATGGCCGCGTCCTCCAGGAGTTGCCCGACGCGTCGCGGCGTCAGGCGCCCCGTCGCGCCGCGCGAGGGGAACAGCCACGGACTGTCCTTTTGCCCCTTGGGCAGGAAGGCCGGACGCTGCTCCAGATAGGCCTTCACCGCCGCGCGGGCCGCGTCGTTCAGGGGCGCCAGCCGCTCCTTACCGCCCTTGCCCTTGACGATCAGGTAGGCGGGGTCGCGCGCCAGGGCCAAGAGCGGCAGGGCCAGGAGCTCCGAGATCCGCAAACCCGAGGCGTAGATCAGCTCGATCATACAGGCCAGCCGCAGCCCCTGGGCGCTATCCTTGGCCGCAGCGGCGGCGAGCAGCCGCTCGATCTCCTCGCGCTCCAGCACCTTGGGCAGGGGGCGGCCGGCCTTGGGCGCGGCCACGCGGCGCGACGGATCGTCGGCGCGCCAGCCCTCGCCCAGCACGAAGCGGTAGAACTGGCGCACGGCGGAACGACGGCGGGCGGCGGTGGCCGGCGACAGGCCCCGCGCGCCAAGGTCCTGGAAATAGGCCTCGATGGTCTCGGCGTCGGCGTCGTGCAGGTCGTGGCCCGAGCGGCCGAGAAAACCGCGCGCATCCTCCAGATCCTTGCCATAGGCGGTCAGGGTGTTGCGCGCGGCCGCGCGCTCGACCGCCATCATCTCAAGGAAAGCGTCAACCCAGGCCTCGCCCTGGCTCATTTGGCGTAGGCCAGGCCCAGCAGCCCCTCGACGACGATGGCGCGGGCGTCAGCGTCGAGGCCGGCCTGATGCAGGGCCCGGGCGATGCGCGCGCGGTCGACCGGCGCGGGTCCGGCGACGCCGGCGTCCGCGGCGATCGACAGCGCCAGGAGCCCCGCCTCGCCCGAACGC
>VYKS01000218.1_pt1 | contig 30883 bp, 35 predicted proteins | sample 5114511 | NCBI WGS metagenome assembly VYKS01 (sample SAMN12291795, study PRJNA351875) | freshwater metagenome | isolation source: freshwater lake | place: USA: Michigan, Gull Lake | collected 2011-07-05 | reverse complement strand
CGAGTAGGTCGTTGACCAGTCCAATTATATCACGAAACCTATGCATATCAAGACTTCTACTGCAATTCATCTCATCGGTAAACCGAGAGTCTTCTTGCAGAGGAAAGATAAAAAAGCTTGCTCAGGAGATTGAGACATAATACTTAACTATTCTCATACAGTTTCTCCCATCAGTTGTTTTATTGTAAGTAAAGAGATCCGCGATTTGGTCGATCAAATATAGACCTCGACCTCCTAAAGCCATAACATCAATTTCTGCTGCTGTTGATAGTTTTTCGGAAAGATTAAAACCCGCTCCAAAATCAAAGACTTTGATCTCAATTGCACTATCACTAAGACTTGCTTCTAAGCAAATCGGCATATCTGGTGGCATATCTCTATGGGCATGACGCACAGAATTAGTAAATATTTCGGCTAGAGCTGTTTTGCAACCCAACCAATCAGCATTTGGGACTGATTTATGTGGCAATTGCTCAAACCAATTCAATACAGGAAGTAGTTCGTTAACACTAGTAGTTACTTGTAAAAAAATTGTTTGCAACTCCACAGTTTTCGAGGGTATTTCGAGGGTAAGTTTTGAGATAAGATGTAAATATGTTGGTAATTGAGATAAGTTTTTCAAAGATCTTACTTTTCAGTTTGAATGACTTTTCCTAATTAAGTTAACTTATACAATTTTTAATTCTAACTAAATATAGTGCTTCAAGCAAACAGAATGTTGCAGATTCTCGTAATTGATGACGATCTTGTCATGCAGATACTTTTAAGGAGTACACTGCAAAGTCAAGGCTATCAGGTAATTGTGGCAAAAAATGGAAATGAGGGTATTTCTTTTGCAAGAAAACATCTCCCTGCCCTAATTATTTGTGATTGGATGATGCCAGGCATAGATGGGCTAGAAGTCTGTCGCCAAATCAAGCTAGATTGTAATTTATCCTCAACAATTTTTATTTTGCTCACCTCTAAAGGCGCCGTGGAGGATAAGGTGCAAGCCCTAGATAATGGAGCTGATGATTTTTTATCTAAACCGATCGATAAAACCGAATTAATTGCTAGTGTTAGAGCTGGATTACGAATTTATCAACTTAACAAAGATTTACAAGTTCAAAGGCAACTCTTAGAAGCTGAGCTTACGGAGGCAAGTGAATACATTCAATCTCTTTTGCCAGTTCCCTTAAAAGGTGAAGTCAGCATCCTAGCTGAGTTTATTCCTTCTAGTCAATTGGGGGGAGATTGTTATGATTTTTATTGGCTAGACGACGATCATCTTGCTATTTATCTGATCGATACATCTGGACATGGGGTAGGTTCGGCATTAATGTCGATCTCGATTTTAAATCTCTTGAGATCCCAGTCCTTTGGTAAAGAGAAGTTTTACGAGCCAAGTAAAATTATGACTGAATTGAATCATGCTTTTCAGATGAGTCAGCATAATGGTCGCTACTTTACAATGTGGTACGGAGTATTTAAGCGATCGCAACGAAAGCTCAAATATGCTAATGCTGGTCATCCACAGGGACTTTTGATTGCTAAAGATTCTGAAGGTTTAAATATACGAGAATTGCCAAGTTTGAATATGCCCGTGGGATTTTTTCCCAATGTTGAATATACTAGTGGTGAAGTCACAGTTCCTCCAGAAAGCAGTCTCTATATTTTCAGTGATGGCATTTTTGAAGTCTTGCAAGAGAATGGGAAAATATGGGGTTTCACAAAGTTATGCGATCTCTTGAAAGCCAAATTTGCTGCGGATGAAGAGGTGAATGCTAATTTGGTGCTTCAAAGTATTCAAGCAGAAACTCCATCTGCCAAGTTTAGTGATGATGTTTCTTTATTGCAAATAAATTTTTTATAAATTTTTTTATAAATATAGATTTAATAGATTTATCAAATATAGAAATGGCGGCACTTTACACGATCATATCGTTCTCGCTGGGGTTTCTCTAGGGGGCGATCGCTAAATTAAAAGCTTCACGATCGGGCAAAATATAGATGTGTGGTATTTATAATAGATCTTTTGTTGATAAGCTTAAGAATCTAATACTTTGTCTCTTTTCTAATCTTAAAAGTGAGAAGGGATTAATTGGAATAATTTATGATACTTGTTACAGTTGGGACTGAGCAATATCCATTCAATGCCTTGATGGATTGGATTGACTTATTGATTAAAGAAGGAATTCTTAATGAGGAGGTTACGATCCAATATGGGTCTTCAACACGCTTCCCTGACGATGTTAAGGTGACCAAAGTCATGCCTGAGTCAAAATTTAGAGAATGTATTGAGCAATCGAAGGCGATAATCTCTCATTGCGGAGAGGGTACGGCTCTATTACTTGAAGACTTCGATAAGCCATATATCTTAGTTCCACGTACGTCAAAATTCCACGAGCATGTTGACAATCATCAATTGGAAATGGCTGATGACTTAGAAAATCAGGGTGTTTTAGTTGCCAGATCCCCTGCGGATTTAGCGAAATTCTTAAAATTGATTACTATTTCCCATAAAGCTCTAAATTTTGCTGAAGACAAACCTTTATGTGACTATTTGAGCGATCGCTACCCCAGCCAAGATTACGACAAACTTATGCTGGTATGTTCATCTGGTGGACATTTCAAGGGAATGCAAGGTTTGAAGCAATATTGGCAGACCTATTCACAACGAACTTGGGTTACTTTTGAAACTAGTACTACTACATCTGAATTAAGTGCAGAAAAAAAATATTGGGCTCATAGTCCCACAAATCGTAATTTGCCAAATTTGGTGCGAAACTTACTGCTTTCGATTAGCGTATTACAAAAATATCGCCCCACGATTGTGCTGTCAACAGGCGCTGGAGTAGCAGTTCCGTTTTTGTTAGCGGCTAAATACTTATACAAAAGCAAAGTTATCTTTGTGGAGTCAAAGACCCGCATTCGAGATCTGAGCCTCTCCGCTCGTCTTCTGCGCTCATGGAGAGCCTTGGACTTGCTGATCGTGCGGGCTGAAGAGATTGCTCACCGTTATCCTGATTCCGTATTTATTCCTACGGGTGACGATCGCGATCGGGAATCCGTAAAGCTTGGTTTGAATGATGTCCAAATTACCAGCTTTAATGAAACCGTCTTAATTAGCACGCCCCAAAACCTCTTCAATAACGAAGCCCGAAAATTAAAGGAAGATTTTCGACAATTGTGCCAAGAGGAAGAATGTTTTCATAAAATTATTATTGACATGTCTAAGACTGAGTTTATGGATAGCTCAGGTATCGGTGCATTGGTATCTTGTCTTCAGGTTCTAAGGCAAACTGATATTCAATCAGGAAAATCGGAACCAACTGAATTGGTACTTTGGAGTGTTAATCCACAGGTGATATCAATTTTAAAGATGACCAAGCTCGAAAATATTTTCCTGATCGAACCAGCAACTCGCACCAACCGTTTATCGAAGAGTAAAAATGCGCAATCTCCAAATCCACCGCATCGTTTATCAGTTATTTTGTATCGCATCTATCAGGCACTGATTAATATTCCTATTTTATGTGCGATCGCCTATTTAATATATTTTCTTTATCCTGCGATCGAGTTAGACCCTTCTTTGCCCGTGCATCCATCTGTCCGTAGTTTTCCGAAACGGATTATAGATATTTTGGGAGCTTTAGTGGGTTTGAGTTTTACGGCAATTTTATTTGTGCCCATAGCGATCGCTATTAAGCTTGAGAGTCAGGGAGCAGTATTATTTAAACAAAACCGTGCGGGACTAATGAGCAAACCCTTTAGCATTTGGAAATTTCGCTCTATGGTGAAAAATGCGGAAATGCTAAAGCAAAAAGTCACTAATGAAATCACTGATTCCACGGATGGGAAATCGACTAAAAGTGATGGCGGGAAGTTTTTTAAAAATAGTAACGATCCTAGAATTACTAAAGTTGGAAAATTCCTGCGTAAAACTAGCCTAGATGAATTTCCCCAATTTTGGAATATCCTCATAGGAGATATGAGTCTAATTGGCACCAGACCGCCCACCTTTGGCGAAGTCGGACTATATGAGCTAGAAAATGAATATACCGATGAAAATATGACTGAATGGAGTCGGCTCGACGTTAAACCAGGACTGAGCGGTGTATGGCAAGTAAGTGGACGTTCCACTGTCAGAAGTTTTGAGGAAGTGATGGGCTTTGACCTCACCTATAAGCGCAATTGGAGCTTAAGATACGATCTCTGGTTAATCTGGAGAACGGTTGCAGTGTTATTTGAACGGAACAATGGCGCAGTCTAACTCTGCTCTCCTTTCGTGGAGCTTGGTCGATCAAAATGGTAGTAATTCTTGGATAGATGGAATAGATTGCGAGCTTTTACAAGGATTAGAGAAAAAGGGAAAGATTCGGCTTAAAGTTACAGTTGAGTTTGTACCTGATGAAGTAGAAGTATCCGATAATTCTTTGATTGATGGGCGATCGCCCCTTGATGATATTCGTCAGATAAATTTGTAGAAAAAATGGATAAAACCCCACGTATTCCCATTCCGCTTGAAGTTAGGAAATATGTGTTTGAGCGCGATCGCTATGTTCTATATGTAATGGGCATAAGTATAGTAAACACGATCCCAGATTTTATCGCCGTTTTAGTGATTGATTTCATAAATTGCGAAGTTGTGGAAAATGAATTCATTACCATCCTTCATCAATATCACTTTTTTGATCCCATGTCTCTAAACCTAAATCATGTAGATAGATCAGAGCCGTTTGAATTTGCGATGGAGTTCCTTGTAAATCCAATTTGAACCAGCCGTCATCTTTACTATTTGCCCCCAATATAGCGGCATTGATATTAACAGTTAGCCCAAACTCTGAGACTAGCCGAGAAATTACTGGTTGTTGATGATAATCTCCGCCAATTCTTAGGGTGATTGAGGTTGAGGTTAGTCTTTGATTTTGAATATCATTTTCTAGCATTTGATCTAAAGTTTTAACAGGTACTGAATAAATCAAGGGGTTTTAACAGTTGGAAGTTCAGCTTTTTCCCATGCCTTAAAACCACCAATTAAAGACTTAACATCGGTGTAACCCATCTTTTGCAGGCTCTCGGCAACCAAGGCAGAACGATTACCGCCACCGCAGTAGCAAATAATCGGAGTATGGGGATCGGGGGCGATCGCTTCAATTTTGATTTCAATTACCCCCCGACTCAGATGAACTGCACGATCAAGGTGAGATATATTCCATTCACTTTCTTCTCTGACATCAATTAGTAGAGGTTGATTTGCCTGATCCTGAATTAAAGAAATTAAATCAGCAATAGAAATCTCTTTAATCTGGGCTTTAGCAGTATCAGCTAGTTTTTGAAATTTCTCAGTGTGTTTCATTTTTGATTACGTTAAATTCAGGTTTTAATCCACTATGGCTTTAATCCACTATTTGCGTACAGCCTTTTGAACTTGATCAAATATGGCTCCATCGGCAAAGAATTTACTGTTAGCAGCAGTCCAACCTCCAAATTCATTAACCGTATAGAGCTTATCGATTTTACGATACTTACTTGCAAACTCCTTAGCTACTTGGGCATTCACAGGTCTAAACCCAGTTTTAGCAAACTCCCGTTGGGCTTCGGGTGTGAATAGATACTGAGCAAACGCCTCTGCCACTTTACGAGTTCCATGCTTATCCACATATTTATCGACTAAAGCGACCGGAGTATCGATGGAGATATTTAATGGTGGGAGTGCAAAGGTACTTCCCTTGCCTTCAGCAGCAGCTAAAAGGAGTTCATTTTCGTAGTTAAGCAAAACATCGCCCTGTCTTTGTTTTATGAATGCATCTGTGGCTTCACGGGCATCTCTTGGTAGAATCGGTACATTCCGGAATACATTAGTCACAAATTCCTTTGCCTGAGCTTCAGTTCCACCTGCTTCACTTACAGATCCCCATAAAGCTAAAAAGTTCCATCGTGCTACCCCAGAGGTTTTAGGGTTTGCAGTAATTACTTTAATACCAGGCTTGGCTAGATCTGCCCAAGTTTTAATATTTTTGGGATTACCTACTCTCGTTGCTAGAACCACGGCTGAATTTGTGACTATGGCATTATTGGGTAATCTTTTTTCCCAACCTGCATTTACCAGTCCAGCCGCTTGCAGGCGGTTAGTGTCTACGGCAAGGGCTAAATTCGTTACATCTGCTTCTAGGCCATCAATAATAGCACGGGTTTGCGAACCAGAACCTCCATAGCTTTCTCTAACTTTTACTGTTTGTCCAGTCTCTTTTTTCCACTTTTCCACAAATTTAGGAATGATATTTCCATAGGCAGTTTTAGTTACAGCGTAGGAAGCTAGGGTAATTTCAACTCTAGATTGACTGAGTGCAGGTTGAGGCGTGGCTAGACTTCCTATTCCTAAGGTTGCAGCCAGACTGAGAGCCAACAAAGAGATAAAAATCCGAGATTTTCTAAGTCGGGAAAGTTTAGAAACTTGGTTAAAGATGCTTTTGGTAAGGGGCGATCGCAAATCGTGATTGGTCATGGATTTTATTTTAAGATCAACTACGGTAATTATAAGTATAAACCGTGGATAAAAACAATCTTATATTCAAAATTAATGTTTTTTCAGGATTTTTGGGAATAAATCAGGCTAGGGTATTACTTACAAGTACCTTAAAGTATAAGTTCCTGAATACTCTATAGATTGAACTATGGAAATTCAATTTTGTAACGCAGATATAATTCATCTTCATGATGATATAGCGATCGCAGTTTCAAATTAGGCAGATCTTCCAGTCCATAGTCGTTACCGTCAAGAATAGTCAAATTTTTAACTCCACCAATTAATTGCGGAGATATGGTTAAAAATAGCTCGTCGCCCCAACCCGCTGACATAAATTCAAAATTCAAACTGGAGCCACCTTCTACCATTAACCGCTTAACGCCAGATTTCTGCCAGAGCAAGCTCAACATTCCCGCTAGATTTCCAGTATTTTCAGATAATCTAAAAACCTGCGCCTTTTCTGCCAGACTCTGTTCCGCTTCTAAACTAGCTTCTGCTCCTAAAAATACAATTCGCAAATCTTTACCCGCCTGCCAAAACCGATGGTCTAGGGGTAAATTCCCACTATTACTAATTACTATGCCTAGAGGCTGAGAAGATGAAAAATGCTGTAATCTTTCTGCTAAAAGCTCTGAGGGGATTGTGGGAATAAATGGATCGGCTCTGAATGTACCACCGCCGATGACAACTGCATCTACCTGCGATCGCAACCGATTTAAAATTTTTCGATCCATCCTAGAACCCAAACCCGACATTTGCCCTTGGTTGGTTGTGGTTTTGCCATCCACGCTAGAGACCATATTAAACAAAATATATGGACGGGTAGAAATTTGACCTTGATTCTCGAACTGAATGCCCTCTGTGGGAAGGGATAACTCCTCAAATCCATAAATCCGATCAGGTAAATTATTATGTATGAGCTTGGTAGATGTCGAGGGTGGTTTCAATAAATTCATGCCAAATGGGATTAGGAGTCCAAATTTTATCTTCTAAACTCTGATTCAGAGTCTCGGCAAATTTCTGGAAGTCTCTGAATAGTTGGATTTTCCCAAACTACTGGAATATGGATATACTCCAGACCCAAAGATGCCACAATTTCGGCCTCATTATCTAAAGCATTAGTAGATGTAGGTAAAGCTAAATTCATAACTTTAGTAAAGCCCTCAGATCTAAGAAGGTCAAACTCCTTAGCCTTGGGCTGTCCTGCGGTACTAAGCCAGTCAGAAATCTGCACAAAATTGTAGATGTCTTGTAACTGTCTCATTGAAAGGAACTATTAATATTTGGGGACGGAGCTATCGATCTCATCACTCCAAGCATTAATTCCACCTTTAACATTGATGCCATCAATCCCAGCCTGTTTGAGAATTCCCAACGCCTTAAGCGATCGCCCACCTAATTTGCAATGCACAACTAACTTGTGATTTCCTACTAAGGCTCTAACCTTTTCTACGCCATTGCCATTTTCAATATCTGGGAGAGGAATTAAAGTGGTATTAGGAATTCTGCCAATTTCCCATTCACTAGGATTCCGCACATCCACAATTACATAGTCTGAATTATCAATCAGTTTGCTGAGTTCGGTAACAGTGATTTCAGGGATTTGGACTTGATCTTGTGTTTCCATGGCTTTAGCTTGGGGGATTCCGCAAAATTGTTGATAGTCGATCAGTTGGGTAATTAGGGGACGGACAGGATTAGGGCGCAGTTTTAGCTCACGGAAGCTCATTTCTAAGGCATTGAATAGTAAAAGCCGTCCACTAAGATTTGTACCTTTGCCTAAGATAATCTTGATAGTTTCAGTCGCTTGAATTATGCCGATAATCCCTGGCAAAATCCCCAAAACTCCGCCTTCAGCGCAAGAAGGAACTAATCCGGGAGGGGGTGGTTCGGGATATAAATCACGATAGTTGGGAGCAGTTGCCTCAGGATCATAAATCCAGTCGCGATCGCTATCTCGTAAGCTTTTCTTTTGATCGGAATCTAAACTTTCCCAGTTATCTGGACGCAGCCAACCGCCCCGATAGTTAAATACCGTCGCCTGTCCCTCAAATCGATAGATCGACCCGTAAACATTGGGCTTATTCAATAACACACAGGCATCATTAACTAAGTATCTGGTGGGGAAATTATCGGTGCCATCTACCACAATGTCGTAGGGAGCCATAATCTCTAGGGCATTTTCCGAGCTAATCATGGTCTCATAGAGATCAACTTCGCAGTGGGGATTAATTTCGTGGATGCGATCTTTAGCAGATTCAATCTTGGGTTTGCCGATCCAAGAAGTGCCGTGAATAACTTGACGCTGAAGATTAGAGGCATCAACTATATCAAAATCGACAATCCCGATTCGCCCCACACCTGCTGCCGCTAAATACATTAATAGAGGTGCGCCCAAGCCACCTGTGCCAATACAAAGCACATTTGCCGCTTTGAGTTTTTTTTGTCCTTCTACTCCGACTTCGGGCAATATCAAATGGCGGGAATAGCGTTCGTACTCAAGTTTATTGAGTTGAATAGTTGAAAGGTCTGGATCAAGCATGGTTCGTTCATTAATAACCTAAGCTTGAATTTTAACTCATTGGTTTTAGTTATCGCCGCCTACTTAAAAAATCTCTATCTTTGGTATAGACATTAGGATAGATTAACTTTGATACAAAATTTAGGAATTATGGAGATTGAGAGGGCGATCGCAAAATCTGATCTCCCAATCTTCTGACCTCCCAATCTTTAGATAAAAGTGAACTTAAGCTGCTTGGATTTGATCCTTGTGCAACCAAATAGGAGGGGTAGGTACCGCCCCAAACTTAATCTGAGCATACTCACCCCGCAATTCCACAACTTCGCCCTGAGTCTCAAAAATATAGGAAGACCAACGGGGATCATTACCCTGAGCTTCAACGCTTCCATCTAGTTTTTCCCGAATGGCTGTAACCATAACTCCTTTTTTAAGTTCCATAATATTTCTGTGGTTTTAATTAATTAGGTGGGTGAGAAGATTTCTTAGGCTATTGTATCTTTATCTGTGGGTTAAGCCTTAGTGGTGCAGAAAAGTTTTTAAGTCTCAAGATGATAGCGGGCTGGCGATCGCTATATTTTTTCTAAATGCTTTTGCCATCTGAATTAATAGAATATTCATAGTTTCCTGCCCAATCTGAGCAATCCCAGCATATATTAATTGTGAAAATTGTATTGGAATATTTAGGCTTAGGATGAAAATTAGTCGCCGTCAGTTTTTATTTATAGGTGGTATAGTAGGTGGCGGACTTTTAACAGGTGCTGCCAAAATTTTATCTGGTTCCAGTACTAGCTTTTCTCCCCCACAGACTTCTTTACCATCTACCCCTGATACTATTGCTTCACGTTCTCCTATTGCCCCGAAGGGATTATTTGCCCCTGTACGTGGGGATGTAAGAATTTTAGTGATCAGCGATCTTAATAGTGCCTACGGTTCTACGGACTATGAATCACAGGTGACTAAATCTGTGCAAATGATTCCCGAATGGCAGCCAGATTTAGTGCTTTGTAGTGGTGATATGGTGGCAGGACAATATCCGTCCTTAACTAAACCTGAAATTGAGGCGATGTGGGCAGGATTCGATCGCTATATTGCGGAACCAATTCGACGTAGTAAAATTCCCTACGGATTTACCATGGGTAATCATGATGCTTCGGGGGCATTATCTGTGGGCGGGAAGTTCCTATTTAGCAACGAACGAGAGCTTGCTTCTGCTTATTGGAATAATCCTCAAAACGATCCTAGATTAAAGTTTGTAGATCGGGCGGGATTTCCTTTTTATTACAGCTTTGAGCAAAATAATATTTTTTACCTAGTGTGGGATGCTTCGACAGGGCAAATTCCTAAAAAGCAGTTAGTATGGGTCGAACAAGCATTAGCTAGTGCAGAAGCTCAAAAAGCCAAAATGAGAATAGCGATCGGACATTTACCTCTGTATGCAGTGGCAGTGGGCAGAGATGAACTTGGGGAATTTCTGACTGATAATGAAAAATTGCGATCGCTTCTGGAAAAATATAATGTCCATACCTACATCAGTGGTCACGATCATGCCTACTATCCCGCCCGAAGAGGTAAGCTCGAACTCCTCCATACAGGAGCCTTGGGTAGTGGTCCCCGTCCTTGGTTAAATAGTAGCCTCCGTCCTATTAATACCTTGACAATAGTTGATATTAACTTAGACTCTCAATCTACAATTTACACCACTTACAATATGCAAACCCTAGAAGTCGTAGATCAAAAAACCCTACCCCGCACAATTACTAGTGTGGCTGGAACCATTATACGCCGTGACTTAGAACAGTCTAATTTAACTGCCCAAGAGCGATCGCTCCTAAATCTTTGAGGGGAATCTCCAAAGTTAAAGAAATTTTTAGACTAAAAAATACTTAATTATGTAATCTAAAAATGATATATTAAAGGTTTGAGTTTACCAAGTAAAGCCATGTCCTTACCCGTTGTTGCAGTTGTTGGTCGCCCGAATGTGGGTAAGTCGGCTTTGGTGAATCGCCTCACAGGTGAAAATTATGCGATTGTTTACGATCAACCGGGAATTACCCGCGATCGTACCTATAGACCAGCTTTTTGGAATGGGCATGACTTTACTATTGTGGACACGGGTGGATTAGTTTTTGCCGATGATACTGAGTTTTTACCCATGATTCGGCAACAGGCTTTTGTGGCGATCGATCAATCCTGTGCTGTAATTTTTGTGGTCGATGGCATGGAAGGCATTACCGCCGCCGATTGGCAAATTGCCCAGTGGTTAAGGGAGCAGACAACTCCAGTGGTATTAGCTGTAAATAAGTGCGAATCCATGAATTTTGGGTTAGCTCAAGCCGCAGAATTTTGGCAATTAGGACTAGGTGAGCCGATTGCTTTATCCTCTTTACATGGCAATGGCACAGGGGAATTATTAGATGAATTAGTAAAACATCTTCCCAATCCTGATGCCGTCGAGCCTGAAAGCGATGAAATTAAAGTGGCAATTATTGGTCGCCCTAATGTCGGTAAATCAAGCTTGCTTAATGCCTTTACTGGAGAAGAACGCTGTATAGTTAGCCCGATCGCTGGAACTACCCGTGATGCGATCGATATGGTTGTGAGCAGAACTGTAAATAATGAAGAACGTAATTATCGCCTAATTGATACGGCGGGGATACGGCGCAAAAGAGGTGTGGAATACGGGGCAGAATTTTTTAGTATTAACCGCGCTTTCAAAGCTATTAGCCGTTCTGATGTGGTGCTTTTAGTCATTGATGCCGTGGATGGAGTGACCGATCAAGATCAAAAACTCGCAGGTCGAATTAATGACGAAGGTAAAGCTTGCATCATCGTGGTCAACAAATGGGATGTCGTGGAGAAAGATTCTTACACCATCTATGACTACACCGAACAAGTGCAAGGTCGCATGATGTTTGTGGACTATGCCCCCATTATTTTTGTCAGTGCTTTGACTGGTCAGCGTGTGCCTAAAATCTTGGATCAGGTTGATATTGTTGCCGAGCAGCATCGTCGCCGAGTTACGACTGCGGTTTTAAATGAAGTCTTAACTGAAGCTGTATCTTGGCATTCTCCCCCCACCACTCGCCAAGGGAAACAGGGCAGAATTTATTATGGAACCCAAGTTTCCGCCTCACCACCTGCAATCATTCTATTTTGCAACGATCCAAAGCGATTTAATGATAGCTATCGTCGCTATGTAGAAAATCAATTCCGAACTTCCCTAGGATTTACAGGCACTCCCCTACGGTTGATTTGGCGAGGTAAGAAAGAACGAGAAATGGAACGCAGTGCGAATCGTGCTACTAAGGTTTAGTTATAGTGGCAGTAAAGTTACTTTGGACGGGGTTAAGGGGTGGAACCCCTTTATGGGGCGCAGCCCCACACGCCCAATTAGTCAAAATGTCCTAATTATAAAGACCACGACTATAACTGGTGATTAAGGGTACTAAAAATTCATCCATTTCATATTTATCCACGTAATAATGTAGATAATCTGAGCAAAATATTTACATTATTATGTCTAATTCTAAAAATCAAAATTTTCCTATTACTAAATCTGAAGACGAATGGAAGTCAATTTTGACTAAAGAGCAATTTCAGGTACTACGCAAACACGGTACCGAAAGAGCGGGTACAAGTCCCCTAGATAAAGTCTATGAAGCTGGAACTTATGTTTGTGCAGGTTGTGGAACGCCTTTATTCAAGGCGGAAACAAAATTTAATAGTGGTACAGGTTGGCCAAGTTTTTATGATCCCATAGAAAATAGTGTCGAAACCACGACCGATCGCAGCCTATTTATGACCCGAGTTGAGGTTCATTGTCATAATTGCGGCGGACATTTGGGTCATGTTTTTAATGATGGTCCTGCACCTACAGGTAAACGCTACTGCATGAATGGGGTTTCTCTGAATTTTATGCCTGAGACCCTATAGTTTGTTAAGTTTGGCATTAGAAATTTAGCGAGTGGTAGTGCTATACAGTATTGCTATAAAAAAGTGTGGGGAAATCCGTAACATTTGCCAAAATTTTTACAGGTAGTCATTTTTAGTCGATATAAATAAAAGCCCAAAAGCCTTGATAAATCGACATAATACACATTTCTGACGCACTACCAGTTACTTAGGACGGGGTTAAGGGGTGGAACCCCTTTATGGGGCGCAGCCCCACACGCCCAATTAGTCAAAATGTCGTAGTTATCAAAGACCACGACTATAACTCAATATATCTTCTTTGGAGTTTAGTCCCTAATTTTAGCAACGTGATAGGCTATGGGGATTATTCATTCTAAATTTGGAAAGGGAAATAAATGCGACTACTAGGATTAATTGTAAGTATGGGAATAGTTTTGTACTTGGTTACATCCGTAATTAGTAAACAAACCAAGCCCGAAGGATCTAATCAAAATCTTTTAGACAAACCTGCGGAAGTCAGAACTGAAGTTAACAAAGCCCTAGATGCCACAGAAAAAGCTCGACAAAATGCCTTAACTGAGCCCAAAAACTAAAATACTAGATTCTAGATTTTTTCCAGTTCTAAAATCTAACTAAACAACCTGTCAGTTAATATAAACTGGATCATCAATTTAGTCTAAAAACAAAAAATGGCAGCGTTTTTATTAGAAGTAGGCACCGAAGAATTACCAGCAGGTTTTGTGACTGATGCTCTAAAACAATGGCAGCAACGCATTCCCCTGAGCCTTACCGAAAATTATTTGACCGCCACCAAAATTAGCTACTATGGTACACCTCGCCGTTTGGCAGTATTAATTGAAGGCTTACCTCGGCACCAACCCGACCAAACCCTAGAAATTAAAGGGCCAGCATTGGGATCAGCCTACGTAAATGGTGAACCAACCAAGGCTTTATTGGGTTTTGTGCGTTCTAAGTGTATAGATATTGCCGACTTAGTAATTAAAGAGACTGAAAAAGGTAGCTTTGTATTTGCCTCCAAAGCAGTGATGGGAAGAGAAATCAATGACCTATTAGCTGAATTAGTTCCCACTTGGATTAAAGGTTTAGAAGGCAAAAGGCTTATGCACTGGGGTACAGGCGAGTTAAAGTTTTCCCGTCCTATTCGCTGGCTGGTAGTTTTATTAGATCAAAAAATTCTCCCCTTTAGCCTAGGATCCGTGAATAGCGATCGCCTCAGTCGGGGACATCGAGTTATGCATCCTCGCCCAGTGGTAATTGATACAGCTAGAGACTATGTGGCTGCGCTCAAAGAAGCCTTTGTGGTGGTAGATGTAGAAGAGCGCAAATACAGAATTTGTAGCCAGATTCAAGGGGTATCAGAGTTGATGCGAGCCGAAGCAGAGATTTCTGAAAGCCTCCTTGCGGAAGTGACCCAGTTAGTAGAATATCCCACCGCCGTGGTTGGGGATTTTGATCAGGAGTTTTTAGAGTTGCCAGATGTAGTGATTAAAACTGAGATGGTCAGCCATCAACGCTACTTCCCTTTATACGACAAGAAAACTAATAAGCTACTACCCAAATTTATTACGATTTCTAATGGGGATCCAGATAAATCTAAATTAATTGCCGCAGGAAATGGCAGAGTTATTAGGGCAAGGTTATCGGATGGGAAATTTTTCTATGATCGCGATCGCTCTCTAAGCCTAGAAAGCTTTTTACCCCAATTACAAAAGGTAACATTCCAAGAGCAGTTAGGATCAGTATCTGCAAAGGTGGAACGGATTATCCAAATTGCTGCGGCAGTTACTGAAGCGATCCCCAATCTTGATCTAACCACTACAGAAGTTGACCAAATTAAGCGCACTGCCCATCTATGTAAAGCTGACTTGGTTACAGGAATGGTTAAAGAATTTCCTGAATTGCAAGGGATTATGGGTAGTTACTATGCCCGTTCTAGTGGTGAAGATGACATTGTTGCTGAAGGGATTTTAGAGCATTATCTGCCAAGAGGCGCAGGTGATAAACTACCGCAATCACTGACGGGTAAAATTGTCGCTATTAGCGATCGCGTTGATACATTAGTTGGCATTTTTGGTTTGGGTTTAATCCCGACTGGTTCTTCCGATCCCTTTGCCCTCAGACGTTCTGCTGCTGCCATTATTCAAATTGCTTGGGATAGTAACTATCATTTGAATTTGCCAATATTGCTTGATCAAGCGATCGCCACTTATAAAAACCGCAAACCTCTATCTGATCTCAATTCTAGTGATAGAGAAAAACTTTTTTATAATCTTTGCAAATGGTTTCAACAACGTTGTGAGACTTTACTTAAAGAAATGGGCATTGACTATGACTTGGTAAATGCGCTGTTTCCAGAAGATCAAATTGGAGGTAATTTAGAAAATCTGGCTTTAATTCGCGATCGGGCTATATTTTTACAATCTGCTCGTCAAGATGGCAGCCTTGATCGGGTGTATGGAGTGGTAAATCGGGCAAGTCGGTTAGCGGAGCAGGGCAATCTGGGTAGTGAAATTACCGATATTAGTTTGGTTGTTGATCTCAGCCGTTTAAGCCAGCCTTCGGAAATATCTTTGTATCAGGCGATCGCCGATCTACCTCAAAATCCTAATTACAGTCAACTCTTAACCGCCCTTGAGGAAATTACTCCTATACTCAGTCAATTTTTTGAGGATGTTATGGTTATGGATGAAGATTTGCAAGTACGAAGCGATCGCTTGAATATGTTGGCAATTATCCGCAACTACAGCCGCATTTTGGCAGACTTTGGCGCAATTAATCCTATCTAAATCTGCATCCAGCATTTATGGGTTAGACTAGACATTCTAAGAAATTAAGCCTAAGAAATTAAGTCAAATTAATTATGTCTAAACGCTACACCCTAGATCCAGCCGAAGGGCTTCGTCGGACTGAAGAACTTGTTGCTGCCGCCCCGAACCGCTATCGGATTACCGTCCAAGTAGCAAATCGGGCAAAACTCCGTCGCTACGATGAAGCCGATGACTATGATGATCATTTCCTGAAACCGATTATGCGGGCGATCGTGGAAATGTCTGATGAATTGACTCAACCTGAAATTTTGAGTGACTAAATACCTATTAAGTGGGGAGGGTTGGCGATTAGGTCACTCTCCCGATGCTGAAATTTTTGTGGGCTTAGTTGGGGCTGAAAATTGGGCGATCGAGCTAAATCGACAAGAGTTTCAGGATTTTTGTGGTCTGAGTTTGCAACTCACTGAAACTATGGCAGCAATGCAGGCAGAACTCTCGGAAGAAGAAACTCTAACTTGCTCTGCTCAAACTGATGATATTTATATGGAAGCTTCTGGGCTTGGCGATCGTTTTACAATCCATCTTCAGTTACTAAATGGTCGCAGGGGTGAGGGTTTTTGGACATCAACGGCGATCGTCGAGCTTTTAAAGGCAGTAGAACCGCTTTTAAATTAATTTCTAAGGCTAGGACATTAAAACCCATACAGCATAGAGGCTATAGCCTCAAATCAAATTATTTGTAGTTAGCTAACACCGAATTAAGTTTTAGTCTTGGTAGCTTAAGCTGCTAAAATTTTGGGCAGACTCGGTAGTAATGGAACTAAACGTGCGGATTGCAGTTGACGCTATGGGTGGGGACTATGCCCCAAGTGAAATAATTGCTGGAGCTTTGATGGCTCATGCAAAATTTGATGTCGATATATTATTGGTAGGAGATGAGCAAAAGATCTCCGCCTACTTAAAGCAACATCATCATAAAATCAGCGATCGCATCGAAATTGTCCCTGCGGAGGGGCAGATAGATATGCATGAAGAACCACTAGAAGCTCTAAGGCGCAAGCCCAAATCATCGATCGCTGTATCTATGGAACTAGTAAAGCAAAAAAAAGCTGATGGGGTAGTTGCCGCAGGACATACAGGAGCAGCCATGGCAGCCGCATTATTACGATTGGGCAGATTAAAGGGTATTGATCGACCGGCGATCGGGGCACTGTTACCCACTTTAATTCCCCATAAGCCAGTTTTACTTCTGGATGTGGGCGCAAATGTGGATTGTCGTCCTAAGTTTTTGGAACAATTTGCAATGATGGGGCTGCTCTATAGTCACTATGCCTTGGGTGTAGAAAATCCTAAGCTGGGACTGCTGAATATTGGGGAAGAGCCTTCTAAAGGTAATGATTTGGCAATTAAAGTCCATCAAAGTCTGCAAGATAATCCCCAGATTCCATTTTCGGGTAATGCTGAAGGTCGAGATGTGATGTCGGGGGAGTTTGATGTGGTGATCTGTGATGGATTTATGGGTAATGTTTTACTGAAGTTTGCGGAAGGTGTGGGCAAAGTCGCCATGCAAATCCTCAAAGAAGAACTGCCGAGGGGTTGGTGGGGTAAGTTGGGGCTGGTATTCTTGCGTCCTAATCTCTCTCAGGTCAAGCAACGCATGGACTACAACGAGTATGGTGGGGCATTACTATTGGGAGTAGATGGGGTGTGTATAATCGCCCACGGTAGCTCCAAAGCCTCTAGTATTTGTAATGCAATTCGAGTGGCAAAAGATGCCGTAGAAAATCAAGTGCTCGATCGCATCCGCACCCAAATTAAGGAACTAAACGCCGTCACGGAATAAATCGTATGAATGGAGTCAGAATAATTGGAAGTGGGTCGGCTGTACCTCAGCGCATAATTACTAATGATGAACTTAGTCAAACTATCGAGACATCAGATGAATGGATCTCATCGCGCACAGGGATTCGTCAAAGAAGAATAATTACAAGTGAACAGGAATCTTTGACAAGCTTGGCAACTCTAGCTGGGAAAGAAGCGATCGCTATGGCAGGGATAGAGCCAAGGGATTTAGACTTAATTATTCTAGCGACATCTAGCCCTGATGATTTATTTGGTTCTGCTTCTCAAGTGCAGTATTTATTGGGAGCAGAGAAGGCTGTTGCCTTTGATCTTAGTGCTGCTTGTTCTGGATTTGTATTCGGCTTAGTCACAGCATCTCAGTTTATTCGCACTGGTACCTACCGCAATATTTTACTAATTGGAGCCGATGTCTTATCAAGGTGGGTGGATTGGAGCGATCGCCGTACCTGTATTCTCTTTGGTGATGGGGCAGGGGCTGTACTTTTGCAAGTATCAGAAGATCAAGATCAGCTTTTAGGATTTGAACTACGGAGCGATGGCAAGGGGAATCCTTTACTTAATCTGAGTCATAATTCCCAGACACAAGGCTATGACAATATCACCATGAATGGCGGAGAAGTTTATCGCTTTGCGGTTAAATCGGTACCAGAAGTTTTGGATAAGGCTTTATTTAAGGCAAATTTAACAGTAGATGATATTAATTGGCTCATCCTACATCAGGCAAATCAGCGCATTATCGATTCTGTACAATCTCGAATGGGTATTGATACTGAGAAAGTGATCAGTAATTTAAGTAATTATGGAAATACTTCGGCTGCTTCTATTCCTTTGGCTTTGGATGAATCAGTGCGATCGCACAAAATTAAACCATCAGATATTATTGCCACTGCAGGTTTTGGGGCGGGATTAAGTTGGGGCGCAGCTATATTTCGGTGGTGTTAATTTAAGTGGTGCTAATTTAAGTGGTGCTAATTTAAAAAATGGAGGGAATGATGTCTATATTGCTAAAGGAACTTCTATGCCAAGCAGGATATAAGGTTGAGATTACTAATGATGCGATCGTAAATCGAATAGTTACGGATTCTCGGATTTGTGAATCAGGGGATTTATTTATAGCGATGCGTGGCAGTAAGGTAGATGGAAGTCAATATATATATCAAGCCCTAGAAAAAGGAGCGATCGCCGCTATTGTTGATAAATCTAGTACCTTAGAATCCCATCCTCAAATTATCCCTGTAACCGATGTAATTACAGCTTGTGCGAACCTTGCTGCAGCTTTTTATGCATATCCTGCTCACAACCTGAAGTTGGTCGGTGTAACAGGTACAAATGGCAAAACTACAACCACGCACCTGATTGAATTTCTGCTCCAAGATCGATATGCTACAGGCTTAATGGGAACTCTCTACACCCGTTGGCAGGGTTATGAACATATTTCTACCCATACCACCCCCTTTGCTGTAGATTTACAAGCCCAGTTCAGACAGGCAGTAAATCAAAATCTACAAGTCATGGTAATGGAAGTTAGTTCCCACGCTCTCGCCCAAAAGCGGGTATGGAATTGTCCCTTTGAGGTATCGGTTTTCACAAATCTTACTCAGGATCATTTAGATTATCACCTAAATTTAGAAGATTATTTTCAAGCGAAGGCTTTACTTTTTAATAGTGATTATCTCCACGGTAGAGCTATTATCAACCTTGATGATGATTATGGAAAAAGGTTAATAGCTGATTGTCAAGCCCAAGAAAAGCCAGTGTGGACATATAGTTTAAGTGATCCTAATGCAGATTTTTTTACTAGTAATCTGAGTTACAGCCCCAATGGAGTTGCTGGGATTTTACATACTCCTAATGGCACAAAGGAATTTACTTCTCCTCTGGTGGGAAGCTTTAATTTAGCTAATGTCTTAGCTGCGATCGCTACCGCTATGCATTTAGGAATCAGTTTAGAAGCGATAGTAAAAAAATTACCCGAATTCAAGAATGTTCCTGGTCGAGTGGAACGAGTAGAGATTAGCCCCGATCAAGATATTACAGTCGTTGTAGACTATGCCCATACTCCAGATAGTTTAGAAAATTTGCTTAAAGCCATGCGTCCCTTTACCAAAAGAGAATTAATTTGTGTATTTGGCTGTGGAGGCGATCGCGATCGGACAAAAAGACCAATTATGGGTGAAATTGCTGCAAGATTAGCCGATCAAGTCTATGTCACCTCGGATAATCCCCGAACCGAAAACGCCCAATTGATTCTCCAAGATGTGCTAATGGGAATTCCTAACCACATTAAACCGAGAGTGGAAATAGATCGGAGAATTTGTATTCAAGAAGCGATCGCTAAGGCAAAAGCTGGAGACACGGTCTTGATTGCAGGGAAAGGACACGAGGATTATCAAATTATTGGCACCGAGAAAATCCATTTTGATGATCGAGAGGAAGCTAGAATTGCTTTACAAGCTAGATGAATCTACCAAAAATTCGCTGTAAACTGCGGGATACTATGCCCCTAGTTTTCATAATGGGAATTGATAGTATTTAACAGCCCTAATTCATTTATGAGAAAGCTAAATTTTTAGTTTTTAGTATGGATGTGTTTTCTAAAATCTATCTCATGAGTCATTGAGGATTGGTACAGTTGCAAGAGTCGATAACAAGTTTTGTGTTGTGTGTCCCCATCAATTATTAAAAATTTATAAAAATAAAGCGGTTTAGATTCATAAGCATATATGCTCATTGTGGTTAATTATATAATTTTCATTATTTCGTATCTATTTTGGGCGACAGTAGCAGTTAAAGCCACTTTTCCCGCTTTTAATTAATTTTTATAGGAAAACAAATGTTAAATTTTGAAAATGATTCCGCATTCACACCTGAACAGGTGATGGAGAATCGTGGGAGAGTTGCCATTTTTATAGATGGTTCCAATTTATTCTATGCAGCTTTGCAATTAGGGATTGAAATTGACTACACCAAATTACTTGGCCGTCTTACTGAAGGTTCGAGGTTGTTAAGAGCTTTCTTTTACACAGGGGTAGATCGCACCAATGAAAAGCAACAGGGATTTTTACTGTGGATGCGTCGCAATGGCTATCGCGTGATCTCTAAGGAATTAGTCCAATTACCAGACGGTTCTAAAAAAGCTAACCTTGATGTTGAGATTGCCGTAGATATGATGGCATTGGCTGGTTCCTACGACACCGCAATTCTAGTTAGTGGTGATGGGGATCTTGCCTACGCTGTGGATGCCGCTAGTTATCGCGGAGTAAGAGTTGAAGTTGTCAGCCTCCGCTCTATGACCAGCGATCATTTAATTAATGTCGCCGATCGCTATGTTGATCTTGAACAAATTAAAGAAGAAATCCAAAAAGTTTCCAGAAACGGTGGCTACAGCTATCGACCCATGTCTGCGGTTGGTATGGGTATTGATGACTAGGAGTACAGGGTTAGGTTGACATGAACAGAATATATTCGGACATTTAGCTCCTACATATAGTGGGGGCTTGTATTTTTGTTTGCGTTTTATTCTAAACTTGCTGTAAATTTTTTTAATTTCATGATTAGGCAACGATTGGTTTTACAACCTCAGCAAATTGAGCAAATCCATAGTTCCATAACTATTCCTATCCTATTCACCTTGACTAGCGAACAGCAGAATTATTTATATAAAGTTCTGAGATTAAAAGTAGGCGCAGAATTTACTGCCCTAGATGGTAGAGGTAGCTGGTGGATAGCTATATTGTCAGAGAATTTGGGACAGGTAGAAATTTTAGCGAAAATTCCGCCAATTCCAGATTTACAAGTTGAGATTACTTTGGCGATCGCTATGCCTAAAAATGGGATGGAAGATGTGATTCGTCAAGCCACGGAATTGGGCGTGAGTAAGATTATGCCCCTGTGGAGCGATCGCACGGTGATTAGACCACAGACGAGGATAGGTACATCTAAATTAGAACGATGGCTGAAAGTTGCTCAAGAAATTTCTGAACAATCCTATCGTTTATATGTTCCAGAGATTTATGAACCTCAAACTTTTATAGATCTGCTAGAAAAATTCAATAATTCTCCAAATGATGCCCAAATTAATGGCAAGATTGGCAAATATATTTGTGCTACCACTAAACCTACTCCCCATTTGTTAAACTCTCTACTAAACTTAAACGAATTTCCAACCAAAATCGTGATTCTGACTGGAGCCGAGGGTGGTTGGACAGAAACAGAAACCGCATTGGCGATCGCATATAATTTTCAACCAATTAGTTTAGGCGATCGAATTTTGGCGGCAGTCACAGCCCCAGTGGTAGCATTATCTATAGTAAGTGCGGTAATTGAGTCCCAATTTGATCTAAAAAACCACAAAGATGCTAGTTGTTAACCACGCTCAAACTATTCTCAATATCCCTACCAGTGGTAAAAATCTGCATAACATTACCGAACAAGTTCAAGCTCTAGTTAAAAACTCTAAAGTGGAAATAGGGCTTTGTACTTTATTTTTACGCCATTCCTCCGCCAGTTTAATTATTCAAGAAAATGCCGACTCAGATGTGCTTTTAGATCTAGAGAGTTTTTTTGCTAGATTAGTACCAGAAAACAATCAACTCTATCGTCATACCAGTGAGGGATCTGATGATATGCCTGCCCATATTCGCACGGCTCTAACCAGCACCTCAGAAACCATTCCCATCGCCCAAAGTAAACTTTTACTGGGAACTTGGCAAGGTATCTATGTGTGGGAACATCGAAGTCTAGGTCGTATTCGTGAAGTAGTGGTACATATTTGTGGCAACTAGACCGTCAATAGTCAAAAAAAAGTCTATGGCAAAGTCTCCCCGTGGGCGATCGCTGATCAAAACTCGTCCCCCAAAAACTAGTAATGGGGACTGGTTTAAGTGGCTCCAGCCTGGCTTACTGGTAAAAAGATGGTTATTTTTGAGTTTGATTGGTGGGGTTTTAATAGTTTTAGGATTGGCAATATCGATCAAGCTTAGACCCGTATTGTTTATTAGTCGCTTACTGAGTAACTTGACCGAAGGTTTAGTAAACCTATTACCCAACTATATTAGCGGCCCCCTTGCCATTATTCTTGGACTAGGATTACTATGGGTGGGGCATAAGCAGGTTTTAAACTCGATCACACAAGTGCTGATCCCTGACGACGATCAAAATAAGCTAGTAGATAAACTAATTTCCCATCACAAACTTAATCGGGGAGCAAAAATAGTCGCAATTGGGGGTGGAACGGGTTTATCTAATCTGTTAAGAGGGCTAAAAAAATATAGTGCTAATATTACAGCGATCGTCACAGTGGCAGATGATGGTGGCTCTTCGGGCAGATTGAGGCGGGAGCATGGTGTGTTACCTCCTGGAGATATTCGGAACTGTTTAGCCGCTTTGGCAGATGAAGAAAAACTAGTCACAGAATTGTTTCAATATCGATTTCAATCGGGTGAAGGCTTATCAGGGCATAGTTTTGGTAACTTATTTCTCACGGCAATGAGTGAGGTTACTGGTGATTTAGAAAAGGCAATTACTGCGAGTTCCAGTGTTTTAGCGGTGCGAGGACGAGTTTTACCTGCTACCTTAGAAGATGTAGTCCTTTGGGCAATCCTAGAAGGTGGACAGTATATAGAGGGTGAGTCGGCGATTTCCCATGCCAAGGGTGTAATTAGCGAAATTGGTTGTAAGCCTGAAAATCCGAGGGCGGTGCCTCAAGCTGTTAAGTCTATTACTGAGGCTGATTGCATTATTATTAGCCCAGGCAGTCTCTATACCAGTATTATTCCCAATCTGTTGATTCCAGAAATTTTAGAGGCGATCGCCAATCGTAAAGTTCCTTGTATTTATGTCTGTAATATTATGAGTGAGATGGGAGAAACCCAAGATTATACTGTGGGAGATCATATTGAAGCTTTAGATAATGTGGCAGGATCGCGGTTATTTGATGCCGTTTTAGTGCAGAAATTTCCACCCTCCCAGCGATCGCAAGCTAAATACCAAGCCCATGGTTGCCACTTTATTGAACTCGATCGAGATCACCTAGTAGCGTTAAATTGTCCGATATTATTAGCTGATGTGATGTCAGAAAGCCCAACTGGATCAGTGAGTCATGACTCAGATAAATTATCAGGTGTGCTAATGCGTTGGTACAATCGACATTGATAATTGCCCTAAATGTATGCCCGAAAAACACTTTCTGCAAGTCAAGACTGATATCTATCTTTCTATGGATATTTCTGATATTGATAACCTTCCTACGGGGGGAAGAGGACTCCAAATTACCCAAGCGATCGCCGATCACTTTAGTTACGAACGCATCAATAATCGCAACTGCCTAGTCATTCATAAATACTTTTAGTCTGGCGATCTCTAGATGTCATTAACAAAATATTTAGAGCAATTAGGGTATAAATTCATATAATTTCTGGAGGTTAAATTGTGGCTTCTATTCCTAACTTGCAAACTCCTCAGACTTCTACTAAAGGGCGATCGCGCATTGTTAATCGTGGGAAACGTCCATCTCTAAATGTAATCCGCTTGGGTAGAGATCGTTCCTTTGGTCGTGATATGTACCACTTTCTGTTAACTATCCCTTGGGTGTGGTTTATTGGCTTAATATGTCTAGGATATACCGCAGTAAATGTTGGATTTGCCCTGCTTTTCCTTGCTGATGGGGATGGTTTAAAAAATGCCATACCTGATTCATTCTGGGATGCCTTCTTTTTTAGTGTTCAGACCATGGCGACCATCGGCTATGGTTCGATCTATCCCAATAGCTTTTATACCAATGTCATTGTCGTACTTGAAGCATTAGTTGGATTGATCTTGGTTGCCATGGCAACGGGATTAATGTTTGCCCGTTTTGCTCGTCCGACATCTAGAATTTTGTTTAGCCAAGTTGCTGTGATTTCTAAGCATAATGGCTTGCCCACTTTGATGTTTAGGACTGCAAATGAACGCCAAAATACAATTTTAGAGGCAAAGCTTTGGGCGGTGATGCTTCGGGATGAGATTAGTGAAGAAGGCTCAGTGATGCGACGGTTTTACGATCTCAAACTGACCCGCAGCCAAACGCCAGTTTTTTCTTTAACTTGGATGGCAATGCATATAATTGATGAAACTAGTCCTTTGTATGGAGCTACCTCTCAAACCCTAGAGGAAATGGATGCCGAAATTATAGTTACGCTTACAGGTACAGATGAAACCTTTGCTCAAACTATTCATGCTCGCCAGTCTTTTATTAGCGATGAGATTCTTTGGGATATGAAGTTTGTGGATATTTTAGCGAAACTACCCGATGGTGGGCGATCGATTGACTATAGGCTATTTCATCAGGTTATTCCTGTTACCGAATCTTGATAGGGCAATCTCAACTGAAATGTAAGAAAAATAAGAGATGGGGGCTGCGCCCCACACCCCCACTGTATCCCTTGATTGTTCAACAAGCTGTAATTGCTATATAAATATTAAAAAACTATGTTTAACTTGTTTAATCGACCTGTACCCATTGCCCCCCAACAGGGACAAGAATCTGTGTGGGATTACCCTCGCCCTCCCCGCCTAGAGGATACATCTAAGCTAGTTAAGATTATTTTTAATGGTGTGGCGATCGCTAAGACTAGCAAAGCTAAACGAGTCCTAGAAACTAGCCATCCGCCTGTGTACTATATTCCGCCCGAGGATATTTCTATGGAGTATTTGGTTGCGGCATCGGGGTCAAGTTTTTGTGAATGGAAAGGTATCGCCATTTACTATAGTCTCCAAGTCAATGATAAATTACTAGAAAAAGTAGCGTGGAGCTATCCCAATCCCACTGAGGCATTTACCACTATTAAAGATTACGTCGCTTTTTATCCGCACCAAATGGACGGCTGTTACGTGGATGGGGAGAAAGTTACGCCCCAAGCAGGAGGATTCTATGGTGGTTGGATTACCAGTGATATTGTGGGACCATTTAAGGGCGATCGCAACTCGATGGGCTGGTAATAGAAAGATATTTTTACAGATTTGTCCAACTGATGAGGCTGTTTTAAGTTGGCTTACCTGAAAATACGAAATATCTCAAAGTATTGGCCGAGGCTCAATTAAAGATAGGCGATCGCTCGGGTTGAGTAGGGATTTCCAATCTTCCATGTATGAACTGTGAAATGTTAAGGTTGTATAATTTTCGAGCCTAAGTATTCGAGCCTAAGTATGAATCATTATTTTGCTACAGTTGCTCGTGGGTTAGAACCGCTCTTAGCAAAGGAGTTGGAGCAATTAGGTGCATATACTGTAGAACCAAAATTCTGTGGTGTTGCTTTTGAGGGCGATCGTACTCTGCTTTATAAGGTCAATCTGTGGGCAAGGTTGCCGTTTCGGATTTTAGAATATCTCTATGAGTTTCCCTGTCAAGATGCTGAGGATCTCTATCGAGGGATTCAGAGTATGGATTGGCAAAACTATTTAACTCCAGATATGTCTCTAGCGGTAAATGTCACAGGTAAGAACGATCGCCTTAACCATAGTCACTTCACTGCCCTTCAGGTCAAAAATGCGATTATCGATCAGCAACGGAATGACCTTGGCGATCGCTCCGATGTCGAGTTGCAAACCCCTGATGTGCGTATTAATGTGCATATTGATAGCGATCGCTGCACAGTCAGGTTAGATAGTTCTGGGAATAGTCTGCATCGTAGAGGCTATCGTCCTGCGGTTGGAGCCGCACCGCTCAAGGAATCTTTAGCATCAGCCCTAATTCAGCTTTCGGGATGGCAACCAGAGCAAACTTTCTACGATCCCCTTTGTGGTTCTGGGACTTTACCTTTAGAGGCAACCTTACAGGCTCTCAATATTGCCCCAGGGTTATTTCGCAGTCGCTTTGGGTTTGAAACTTGGCTCAATTTTGATCGTTCTCTATTCGATCGCCTCCTGCATGAAGCTGAAGTTGTTCAAAGGAATACATTACCCGCCGCAATTTGGGGTAGCGATCGCAATCAAGAAGTCATCGATCAAGCGATCGGCAATGCTAAAAACTGTGGAGTTGAAGACCACATCTGGTTTTCACAAATCGATCTTGCTGATATTGTAGCTCCCTCGGATACTGGGGTTCTATTCTGTAATCCTCCCTACGGTGAAAGGCTGGGACGAGATAGTGACCTAGGGACATTCTATAAACTACTAGGCGATGTGCTGAAACAGCGTTTTAAAGGTTGGACAGCTTTCGTTCTTAGTGGCAATAGGGAGCTATCTCAATCAATTGGACTGAAATCAGCTAGTCGGATTGCGGTGTTGAATGGAACTCTGCCCTGTCAATTAATGAAGTATGAGTTGTTCTAAGTTAGGATTGGATTTAGCTCCCATTCTGAAATAACGGCAAGCGTCTTCTCCTCTTTCGACTAAATTAAGCGATCGGCTAAAATAGCTAAAATATAAGAGCAACCTCATTCTTAGAATTATGGAAACTATGGGTAAAGTGCTGACAAGCCTCACCGTAATTAATCGTGCCGATCAGGTTTTAGAAGAAAATGGATTCATTACCTCTGAAAAAGTCCGATCTGTGCATCTCAAAAATGTATTGGTAGATTCAGGGGCAACAACTCTATGCTTATCGGCAAGTGTGATCTCTCAACTTGGATTAAAATTACTCAAACAAGTGGATGTCTCAACTGCGACAGGAGTCATTAAAGCCAATATCTTTCGAGATGCGACAATTTCACTGTGTGGTAGAGAAGGAACCTTTGAATGTTTAGAATTACCAGGAGGCACTGAAGCATTATTGGGAGTAATCCCCTTAGAAGCATTGGGATTAGAACTAGACTTGCAAAAACAAACTTTGAAAGTACTGCCTACAGAATCTTTTGATACCTACCTGACTATTCTTTAATCTTGCAGAGGACGACTTTGAGAATCTGTTTAAGCTTTTATCCCGAGATAGATCAATTTTTATAGGAACAATAATTTAGGCAAGTTCTTTCTGGACAAATTATCACACACATTTTTAAGATTGCAGACTAGTTGAGTATTGGTAACTGATGTTATGTATTACATTCAAAATCCACCTGAGTTAAGGGGCTTCGCCCTCAATTGGGGCAGAACCCTACACTAAATCGGGGTTTTATTTTTTAGTACGTAATACGAGTTGGTAAAATAGAGATACTCTGAATTTAGTGAAATTATGATGAACCCCTTCAGTAACATTGTCCAAAAAGCCTTTTATCTAGGTATGGGACTAGCTTCGGTAGCAGGAGAAAAAGCTGGTTCTACCTTAAATGAATTACGAACTCAAGCCACCAAACTCGCAGAAGAGCTAGTGGAAAGAGGAGAAATGAGCACTGACGAGGCAAAAAAGTTTGTGGATGATCTGATCCGCCAATCCCAAAAATCCCAAGATCAAATTAAAACAGGAGAGAATTTTGCTGCCCCACGCTCTATTAATATTGATGATGACAGCGAATCTGATCGGGTTGAATCAAATGCCAATGGTAATGACTTAGATGCTCTACGGGCAAAGGTGCAGCAATTGCAGTCAGAATTACGGAAAATTCAGTAATGGCTACTGTTCAATCTATTATTCGGCTTCTGCGCTGGGATAAGCCCGAAGGCCGCTTGATCTTAATGATTCCAGCCCTTTGGTCACTACTTCTAGCAGCTAAATCTTTAAACCAATTACCCCCGATTGACTTGCTAGGAGTCATAATTTTTGGGAGTTTGGCAACTAGTGCAGCAGGTTGTGTAGTTAATGATCTTTGGGATCGAGATCTTGATCCATTAGTGGAGCGTACTAAAAATCGTCCCTTAGCAGATCGATCGCTCTCAATTAAGGTGGGAATTGGGGTTTTATTGGTTTCAACCATCTGTGCGTTTCTAGCAGCAGCCTATCTCAATCCTTTAAGCTTTAGTTTAGCCGTGGCAGCAGTACCTATAATTGCTATTTATCCTGCTTGCAAACGCATTTTTCCAGTACCTCAATTAGTTTTATCGATCGCTTGGGGTTTTGCAGTATTAATTCCTTGGGCAGCAATGACCGCACATTTAGATGGGCAAACTTGGATTTTGTGGGGAGTTACTCTAGCTTGGACTATGGGCTTTGATACGGTTTATGCCCTAAGCGATCGCCCTGACGATCTAAAAATTGGGATTAAATCCAGTGCCATCTTTTTTGGTGACTTTACCCCACAGGCTATAGGCATTTTTTTTGGGATTTCCGCAGGTTTATTAGTTTGGCTAGGTGTAAAGATGCAAATGGGATATTTATATTTTTTAGCCTTGGCGATCGGGATAGGGATTTGGTTTTGGCAATATCTGCAAATTTCCCAATCCCAACCTGAAGTCACGATCTATCAAAGAATTTTCAAACAAAATGTTGCCATAGGGTTTTTGCTGCTACTAGGAATGCTGAGTTCGGAGTTTAAAAACTTAAGTATTTGGTAATATTTGAGGCATAGCTAAGTTTGCGATCCTGTTACAATGTAATTTAGTAAGTAATAAAAACTATGACTAACATTCAAGAAAAAATCAAAGAAGAGCTTCAAGTTGCACGTGATGCATGTGAAGTTAACGGTACTGGCTCTATAGAATGTGCTGTAGCGTGGGAAACTGTGGAAGAACTTCAATCTGAAGCCGCTCACCAAAAAGAAGGAGCTAAAAACTCACTCGAAAAGTTCTGTGATGACAATCCTGATGCGGCTGAGTGTCGGATTTACGAAGACTAATTTACAAAGTTAACGGCCTTCTCGTATTATTTGATTAATCCATATCTAAAATCAAAATCCAAGTATAGTTTGTTAACAGTCTGAATTAATTGTGTAGATCTTTCCTAAATATTTCTAGTCTGCGATCTAGATTCGCAGGCTTTTTTATGGTTTCCAGATTGAGTTAATAGTAGAAATAATTGCCTCTATATGTTCATAACTTTCGGTAAGAACTGTGACATGACCTAACTTGCGACCAACTTTAGAGATTTTTTTATCGTACCAATGCACATAACAATTAGGGATTTTAGCTAACCGATCGCGAATATCTTTATAGTCAGATTCTGTATCTTCATAGCCTAAAAGATTTACCATCAGAGCCACGGGCGATCGCATACCAATATTACCTAAAGGCATCTGAGTGACGATTCTTAAAAGCTGCTCAAATTGGGAAGTATGACAAGCCTCAATTGTGTAATGCCCTGAATTGTGGGTACGGGGGGCAATTTCATTTACACTAACTTTGCCATCTTGGGTTAGGAAATATTCAATCCCAAATACGCCGACAGCATTTAGGCTAGAGACGATCGCCTTGGCTATATCTTGAACTTGACTAGCGATCGCCCTATTAATCTGAGCAGGAGCGATGACATTTGTACAAACTTGATTGACCTGATGGGTTTCAACTACGGGATAGGCTAGACATTCTCCAGTTTCAGAACGGGCAATCATTACTGCCAACTCTAAAATAAAATCTACTTTTGCTTCCACCAATGCTGGCACTCTACCCATACTATTCCAAGCATCTAGGAGTTCAGATTCAGAATTTACAATCCTTGTGCCTTGACCGTCATAACCATTCCTGCGGGCTTTTAAAACTAAAGGATAGGCAAGGGGGTGAGTCGATAAATCAGTTTCAGTAGAAATTGCAAAAAACTGAGGAATAGGAATCCCATGATCCTGGAGATATTGTCTTTGGGTATATTTGTCGAGCAGGGGCTTAAGGGTATCAAGGCTAGGAATAAATTTTGTACCTGATGAAGCCAGAGATTTTAGTTTTTCTAAATCTACAAACTCATTTTCAAAGGTAATTACATCTACAATTTTTGCTAGTTCCGCTGTGGCGATCGCATCACTAACTTCACCCAAAATAAACTTTTCTGTCATCAAAACCGCAGGATCGTTAGAATTTCCTGTCTGTACCACTAAGGATATATCCAAGGATTTAGAAGCGATCGCCATCATTGCCGCCAACTGCCCCCCGCCAATTACCCCAACTTTTGTAGTCAATATTTTGATCCTGCTAATATCTCCATAATCCAAAATAACCGATCCAAAGCTATAGCAATAACTTAATTTGAGCTAAATAGGAAAGCGTAATCAAGCTTATTTCAAAAGATTTGTTAATGTCCCCAATAATCTCATTTCTGGGAGAGTTTTTTTAGCAAAGCTCTCAGACAAAATTCTACCTCCATCGTATTAGATAACTCCCAACAAACCACATAGGGGCTATACCAATTTGCTGATACAACAACCCTGTTATATCTTCTTGTTTTTTTTGCTTACTTCCTTGCTCGGTGGCAAATATAGTAGGAATCGCTTCTGATAGCTGTTTCTTCCACAGTGT
>VYKS01000213.1_pt1 | contig 31448 bp, 18 predicted proteins | sample 5114511 | NCBI WGS metagenome assembly VYKS01 (sample SAMN12291795, study PRJNA351875) | freshwater metagenome | isolation source: freshwater lake | place: USA: Michigan, Gull Lake | collected 2011-07-05 | reverse complement strand
CCCGTAGTTCCCCTCCCGTAGTTCCCCTCCCGTAGTTCCCCTCCCGTAGTTCCCCTTCCGTAGTGAACCCAAACCGCAGTCCAAAGCGGCCTTCCGCCCGCCGGTTCCTTCCGCCAGAATGCAGCATGTCTACCCGTGAAGCCGCCTTGTCCCTCGTGTACGAGTGGACGCAATCCGAATCCCTCCGGAAGCACATGCTGTCGGTCGAGACCGCCATGCGCGCGTATGCCCGGCGGTTGGGGGAGGACGAGGAGGCGTGGGGTGTGGCTGGGCTCATTCACGATTTCGACTACGAGCGCTTTCCGAACGACGCGCAGGCGACGGACGCGGAGCATCCGGCGGAAGGGGTGCGGCATCTGCGCGCCCTTGGCTGGCCCGAGGAGATCTGCGATGCCGTCATGGGACATGCGCACTACACCGGCGTCGCCCGCGAGACGCTCATGGCGAAGGCGCTCTTTGCCGTCGACGAGCTGACCGGGCTCATTACCGCCTCGGCGCTGGTGAAGCCCTCCAAGGCGGTCCGGGACGTCGATGTGGCCGGCGTCCGGAAGAAAATGAAGGACAAGGCCTTCGCCCGTGGCGTCAACCGGGACGACATCATCCAAGGGGCGGATGCGTTGGGCGTTCCGTTGGACGAACATATCGGCATTGTCCTGCTGGCCATGCAGGACAATGCCGAGGCGCTGGGGCTGGTCGGCGCGCCCGCTGCGGACCCGACTTCAACGGCGATTTCGATCGATGCGTAATTCGGGTGACGCCACCCGCTCACGTGACTGCCATCGCCCTTCCAACGCCACTCTTCGCACCCGACCGGGGTGCGGTCCGCATGGGTCCTGACAGACCTCTGTCGGCTGAGGCATTGGAGGAGCGCGAGCTGGTGCTCGCGGCTCAGGCGGGGGACAACGCCGCGTTCGCGGGGTTGGTGCGCCGCCACCAGCGACGCGCTTACGCCGTGGCCCGCGCAATCGTCCTGTCCCATGACGACGCCGAGGATGCGGTGCAGGAAGGGTTCCTGCACGCGTTTCGTGCGATGGAGCGTTTCCGCCCCGAACAGGCGTTTGGGGCCTGGCTCCATCGCATCGTCGCCAACGCCGCGTTGGACATCGCGCGTCGTCGCAAGGTGCGCGATGCGGATGAATTGCCGGAAACCCTGTCGAGTCCGCACACGGACCCGGCTGAATCGGATGAACTACGGGCGCGTCTTGCGCTCGCGTTGGATACGCTCGGCGAACGGCAGCGCGCAGTGATCGTGTTGCACGACGTCGAGGGATACAAGCACGCCGAGATCGGCGCTCTCCTCGGAATTCCCGAGGGTACGGCCCGGTCGGACCTGCATCATGCTCGGGCGCAACTACGGCGCCAGCTGAGCAATCTTCGGAGTCAATCATGACAGTCACACGGAACGACGAGGGGCGGAGCCCGGGCGCGGATCCTCAGGTGACCGCGAGCCTGTCGGCGCACTATGCGGCGCCGCGTGGCGCGGCGTATTGGGAAGGACTGGAGCAGCACATCATGCAGCGCATCTCGGCGGCCACGAGCGGCGTCGTCCGCGAGCTGCGCCCGTCGTGGTGGAGCGGCTTTGCCGAGTTCCGTGGAGCGGACGTGCGCGCGATCGGCATGATTGCCGCGACGCTGGCGCTGCTGGCGGCGGGCGCGACCTTCGTGAGCGACCAGAAGGCGAATGCCACCGCGCGCGAGTTGGCAGCGCGGGCGGCCGTGGAAAGCGCGATGCCGTTGCCCATCGACGGGGCCACGCTCACGCGCGGTCGGCGGCTGCTCTCGCCCGATGCCCCCGAGCGGTATTTGAATCCGCTCGACTACTGACGGCGCGCGTCGTGTCGACCAATCCCCGTCCCAAGTCGCTCGCCATGATGTTCCTCCTCGGCGCGCTGCTCACCGGCAGTGCGCTGGGCTTCGCGGCTGGGCGTGTGGCGAGCAAGCCGGTTGTCCTGCTGAACGACGAGCAGTCCGTGCGGGAAGAGCTCGCCCGCGAACTCAAGCTGTCTCCCGAGCAGACCATCGCGCTCGACTCCGCGTGGGAGTGGCGTCGTGCGCGCTCGCGCGACATCATGTCGGCGGTGCGTCCGGCGCTCGACTCCGTGCGCGACAGTGCGCGGGTGCTCATGCTGGCCCGTCTCACCGAGGCGCAGCAGGAAACTTTCCGCAAGCTCATCGAGCGTAACCAGCGCCTTGCCGACAGTGCAGCGAAAGCGCGCGGGACCCCCAGGTAACCGGTACGATGTTTCGACAGACGTGTGGTGTGCTGTCCCGGTGCGCCGTGGCAGTGATGGGGGCGGTCCTGGTGGCCGCCCCGTTGTCGTCCGAGGCCCAGATACGCAGCGACGAAGAGGCTCGGCCCATTCGGTTGCGCGAGGCCATTGAGCAGGCGCAACGCAACGCGCCGGCCGTTGTGGCCGCACGCGGGCTCGAGCGCAACGCGGCGGCCGCCGGCCGCACGGCGATCGCGGCGTATATCCCGTCGCTGACGCTCAATGCCGGCAGCGCCCGCTCCCAAGGTGTGCAGTTCTTCCAGGGTGCCCTGGTGCCGCTCCGCGGCGACCCGTGGAACTACAACAACGGCCTCGTCGCGGCCGTGCAGCTGTTCGACGGCAACCAGCGCTGGAACGAGCTCGCGCGCAGCCGCGCGACCGCCGACGCCGCCGATGCCGCGACCATTCAGGCGCGCTTCGACGCGGCGCTGCAAACCAAGCAGCAGTTCTATGCCGCCGTGGCCGCGCGCGAGAGTGAGGCGGCAGCCAAGGCACAGCTCGAGCAGGCAGACCAGCAGCTCAAGGCCTCCACCGCCCGCTTTATCGCGGGAGTCGCCACCAAGTCCGACTCGCTGCGTTCGGCCATTCAGCTTGGCAACGCGCAGCTGGCGGTGCTGACGGCGCAGAACGACCTGCGGGTGGCCAACGCCGCGCTCACGCGTGTGATCGGCTCTCAGACGGTCGTCACGCCCGCGGCCGACGACAGCACCGGCGACATGCTGAGCGAGCTCCCCACGGAGCTGGAGCTGGAACAGCTCATTGCCCGGAGCCCGAGCGTCATGCAGGCCAAAGCCAACCTCATGGCCGCGCGCGCGAGCCGCCGGGCGCAGCGGTCCTCGTTCCTGCCGTCGCTCACCATGTCGTACAACTACTCGTATACGCAAACGAGCGCGAGGTTCTCGAGCAGCGATCTGTGGCTCTTCTCGGGAGGTAATCCCAATCGGCAGCAGCTGAACTTCAACGTCAGCTATTCGCTGTTCAACGGCCTCGTGCGCGAGCAGCAGAGCGTTCAGACCGACGTCGCGCAGCGGAACGCCGAGGCGCAGCTGCGCGATGCGCGTCTGGGTTCGCGGCAAGTGCTCACGCAGCAGCTGCGGGCGCTCAACAACGCGCAGGCCCGGGTGCGGGTGCAGATGGCCGCCATCGCGGCCGCCGAAGAAGACCTGCGCGTGCAGCAGCAGCGCTACGCGCTGGGGGCCAGCACGCTGCTCGATTTGCTCACGTCGCAGACGCAGCTCAATCAGGCGCGGCAAGCGCTCATTCAGGCGCGCTTCGATGGGCGTATCGCGCGGGCGCAGCTCAGCGCGTTGCTGGGGCGCGAACTGTAGGCACTCCGCAGTTCCTGCGCGCCTGCCATCTGTCGTTGCTGCCGTCTGCGGTCTCGGCGCGATGCCGCCAGTCCGCGCCGAGACGGCAGTCGGCAGGATTTTAGATGGCAGGGGCGGAGGAACGGCGGTTTGGGGACCGCTCAGAATGTGACCGCGAGCGATGTCACGACGACCGCGTTGCGCGTGGACAGGCCGGCGGTGGCATTGCGATCCGGAAAGATGGCGGCGTCGCCGGCAAGCACACGCGCTTCGCTTCGCCACAGCAATCGTGGCGCAGGTCGGACATCGATCCCGACCGATGCGCCGTTGGCCCGCAACCCGTTGGCGGTCCCGGTCGTGATCAGCACTTGATCCTGATCGCTATATCGTTCCACTCGGCCAGCAAGTGCGACGGCGGGCGCCAGTGTGACCCGTGCAATGAGCATGGCACCGTACCAGGACGATGACTGGCCCGCTGCGCCCGTAGAATCGGCGGCCTCCTGTGAGCCGATATCGGCCTGCGCCATGAGTTCGACACGCGTCCCCAGTTTGGTTTTGAGGCCGATCCCATTGAACAAGCGCAATCGCGCGCCGGCCTCATTGCCCGCTAGGCCGTACCAGCTGAGGCTGGTCACGGGGGTCAGCGCGTAATCGAGTCGCGCACCGAGCGTTTTGTCCTCGTTACTTTCGGAAATGACCTGCCAGCCGTTCACGATATCGACGCGGGCGGTCAGCTTGGGCGTGGCCTGCCAGGTGGCACGGACCCCCGACGAGTAATAGGGGGAGTAATCGGCCACGAGTGAGCGGGTGTAGATGGGGTTGTCGCGTGAGACCCACCCCTCCATGCCGGCATTCGAGAAGAACACGCCGCCATCGATCCACAAACCGGCGCGCAGTTCGTAGCCAACGTACGCCTCCTGCAGCATGCGCCCTACGTCGGGACCGCTGACACTCCCCAAGCGGGGTTCACCCGCATAGTTGGCCTGCACCGATGTCCCGGCCTGCAGGGCCAGCCGCCCGCGTACCCGGGGGCCGCTCAGCCCGATCTCCACGAACGCCAGATTTACGTTGAACTCATTGTGACGGGCGGGCTGCGTCGTGTACGCCCTGTCCAACGCCCGCGGCCGACCCATGTCGTATGCCACGTACGTGTCGAGAAAACCGCCGACCGAAAGGGAGAGGCTGGTGTCGCTCGCCGGGCGGAGGCTGTCGCGCCGCACAGCCCTGAGACTGTCCGTCGAAACACCGGACACAGCAACCATCCCCACCATGGCGAGCAGATACAGCGATGAACCGATCATGTGACGGCGCCCGGGCGCGAGGTGGACGGGAAGGGCAGGCCCTTGTGCGTTTTGATTCGTCCCTGATGTAGATTTCGATTTCCCGTATCGACTCCATGTCAGACGAACCGAAGCCTCCGGTCCCGGCATCAGACGCCGAGTCCGATCCCCATAGTAGTGTAGACGCGCAAGCGGCTGAAGAGCCGCCCTCTACAGCCGACGAGCCGCTCCGCCACCCCACCGGTGCGGCAGCGACTCCGAGTCAGATCAGCGCGGCCGACGCGCAGCCCGGCGACGAACTTCGCGCCAGCACCGGCATGTTTCCGGTGCAGACTCACGCCGGCGGTCATGCCCTCGAGCGCGACCCCAAAGGGCGTCGCCTCGCCATCCTCACGCTGACGGCGTTGGGGGTCGTCTACGGCGACATCGGCACCAGCCCGTTGTATGCGCTCAAGGAATGCTTCAGTCCGCATTACGGACTGCAGCCCACCCGCGACAACGTCTTTGGCATCCTCTCGCTCATTGTCTGGGCGCTCACGCTGGTCGTGACCGTCAAGTACGTGAGCTTCGTGCTCAAGGCCGACAACCGAGGAGAGGGCGGCACGTTTGCGCTGCTGGCGTTGATCTTCCCTCGGCGCTCGCCCGACACCCCCATGGCGAAAGGCAAATACCTCGTCGCCTTGGCGCTCTTCGGCACCGCCTTGCTGTACGGCGACGGCATCATTACACCGGCCATGAGCGTGTTGGGGGCCATGGAAGGAATCGAGGTCGCCACGCCGACGCTGTCGCGATTCATCGTGCCGATTTCGGTCCTCATTCTGTCGGTACTGTTCGCGTTGCAGCGCGTGGGGACCGACCGGGTGGGCAAGGCGTTCGGGCCGATCATGCTGCTCTGGTTCGTGATCATCGCCGCGCTGGGCATCAACTCGGTGTCGCATGACTTGTCCATCGTCGCCGCCGTGAATCCGTTGTATGCCATCGCGTTCGCGAAAGTGCACGGCACGATGGCGTTTCTGGTCCTCGGGTCCGTGGTGCTCGTGGTGACCGGTGGCGAAGCACTCTACGCGGACATGGGCCACTTCGGCGCCAAGCCCATTCGTGCGGCGTGGCTGCGGCTCGTCTTCCCCGCGCTGTTGCTGAATTATTTCGGCCAGGGCGCGTTGCTGCTCCGTTCACCAGAAGCCGCGGCGAACCCGTTCTTTCTGCTCGCCCCCAAGCCCCTGCTCATCCCGCTGCTGGTGGTGGCCACGCTCGCCGCGATCGTGGCGTCGCAAGCACTCATCTCGGGGGCGTTCTCCATTACGCGCCAGGGCATTCAGCTCGGATACATTCCGCGCCTCGAGATCCGTCACACGAGCCAAACGGAAGAAGGGCAGATCTACATCCCCGAAGTGAACTGGTTCATTGCCATCGGCTGTCTGCTGGTGGTGGTGGCATTCCAGAACACCTCGAACCTTGGGGCCGCGTACGGGATTGCCGTTACGGGTACCATGTTCATCACCACCTTGCTCTTCGACGTGGTGGCCCGCATGCGCTTCCGGTGGGAGGGATGGCACGTCACGATGCTCACCACGGCGTTTCTCATCGTCGATGCCGCGTTTCTCGGCGCCAACCTCGTCAAGATCCGGAGCGGTGGGTGGGTGCCGTTGGTCCTCGCGTTGGCGTTGTTCATGCTCATGCTGACCTGGAAGCGGGGCCGTCTGCTGCTCGCGCAGCGTCTGGCCGACGGCACCATGCCCATTTCGCTCTTTCTCGACGGCGTGGAGAAGTCGAAGGTGCACCGGGTGGCCGGCACCGCGGTGTTCATGACCGGGAGCGACGACGGCGTGCCGCCGGTGCTGCTGCACCACCTCAAGCACAACAAGGTGCTGCATGAGCGCGTGCTGCTCGTATCGGTGAAGACGGCTGACGTTCCCGAAACGAATGCCAGCGAACGCGTGCGGGTGACGTCGCTCGGACATGGCTTCTGGCGTGTGGTGGCGTCGTACGGGTTCATGCAGACGCCCAACGTGCCGACGGTGCTGGAGGTCGTCGACCAGATGGGCATTCGGTGCAAACCCATGGAAACGAGTTACTTCCTCGGGCGTGAACGTCTCATTCCGGTCGGCCCGAAGCCGGGGGACAAGATCACGCTCCCCCGGTGGCGCAAGGTCATTTTTGCGATTCTCTCGCGCAACGCCCGCTCGGCGACGGAGTTCTTCTGCATTCCGCCCAATCGGGTGGTGGAACTGGGCACGCAGATCGAATTCTGATGGGCTGACGGCGCCCCGACGGCGTTCAGGATGTTCCCGTGCTCGTTGCCGTCTCAGTCGCCGGCGACGGGCATGGGATCGAAGGCGCGGCCCTGCGCGGCCGCTTTCCTGGCCTTGCGGCCGTGCACCAGCTGATCGAGCAGCGTGTACACCACCGGCGTCACGTACAGCGTGATCAGCTGCGAGAACGCAAGGCCACCAACGACGGCCAGACCCAGCGGCTGACGCGATTCGGCACCCGCGCCAAAGCCGATGGCAATGGGGAGCGTGCCCATGAGCGCCGCCATCGTGGTCATCATGATGGGGCGGAAGCGCACGCGCGCGGCCTCGAGGATGGCATCACGCGGGGACATGCCATCCTTGCGTTCGGCTTCGGTGGCGAAGTCGATCATCATGATGGCGTTTTTCTTCACGAGACCAATGAGCATGATGACGCCGACGTACGCGTACACGCTCAGATCCTTGCCGAAAATCATGAGGGTGGCGAGCGCCCCCACGGCGGCGAAGGGAAGCCCCGAGAGAATCGTGATGGGGTGGATGTAGCTTTCGTACAGAATGCCCAGCACCACGTAAATCACGAAGATCGCGACGACGAGCAACGCGAGCAGCCCGCTCTGCGCCTGCGCAAAGGCTTGCGTGTCGCCACTGAGGGCACTCGTCACGCCCACGGGGAGCACCGCCGCGGCTTCGCGTTGCACCGCGTCGACCGCCGTACCCAGCGCCACGTTGGGGCGCGTGTTGAACGAAATGGACACGGCCGGCTGCTGCCCGTTGTGCTGCACCGACACCGGCCCCACGCCCTTGGTGAACGTGGCCACCGAGCCAAGCGCCACGAGACTGCCGGTGTTGGAGCGGATGAACAGCTGACTCAGCGCCGCCGGATCCTTCTGGAAGTCTTCCTTGAGCTCCAGAATGACCTGGTACTGGTTCACCTGGGTGTAGATGGTCGAGACCTGACGCGAACCGTACGCATTGTAGAGCGCGTTCTCGATCTGACTCGCGCTCACGCCCAACGCGGACGCGCGCTCACGGTCGATGACGATACCCACCTGCGGGTTGCCCACCTGCAGATCGCTCGAAATGTTCTCGAGTTCCGGCAGTTCACGCATGCGCACTTCGAGCGCGCGCGCGCTGGTATACAACTCGGCGATGTCGGCGCCCTGCAGCGAGACCTGATACGCGCTGTTGCCGCGGCGGCCACCGATGTTGATCGGCGGCGGATTGCGCAAGAACACCTGGACCCCCGGCACGTTCGCGGTGGCGCGCGTAATCTCGCGCATGACCTGATCGACGTGCGGGCGCGTGTTGCGCGGCTTGAGCGTGAGCATGAGTCGGGCGCTGTTGCTGCCACCACCCGGACCGCCGCCAATGGACACGCTCACCCGCTCGACGTACGGACTCTCCTGAATGATCTTGCCGACTTCGCGTCCCTTGGCGGCGAGCGCTTCGTAGCCGATGCCTTCCGGCCCTTCGACGGAGCCCTGCAGGCGTCCGGTGTCTTCGGAGGGCAGGAAGCCCTTGGGGATGATGACGAACAGCGCCACCGTGGCCGCCAGCGTGAAGGCGCTGAAGAGCATGGTGAGTCCACGATGCCGCATGACCCAGTTGAGCGACGACACATACGCGCGCTCGGAGCCCTGATAGACACGCTCGACCGACCGCCACGCCCCCGTGGGCTCCTCGTGCCCTTCCCCACCCGTGAGGAACTTGGCCGCGAGCATGGGGGTGAGCGTGAGCGACACGAAGCCGGATACGAGAATGGACACACCGATCGTGACGGCGAACTCGCGGAACAGACGACCGACGATGCCCGGCATGAACAACAGCGGGATGAACACCGCCACCAGCGACAGCGTCATGGAGAGAATCGTGAAGCTGATCTCCTTCGAGCCGTCGAGCGCCGCCCGCATGGGCGACTTTCCCATCTCCATGTGACGCACGATGTTTTCGAGCATCACGATGGCGTCGTCGACCACGAAGCCCACGGCGAGCGTGAGCGCCATGAGCGTGAGGTTGTTGAGGCTGTAGTCGAGCGCCCACATGACGATGCAGGTGCCGATGATGGAGAACGGCAGCGCCAGCGACGGAATGAGCGTGGCGCGCGCGTTGCGCAGGAACAGGAAGATCACCATGACGACCAGCGCCACGGTGAGCGCCAACGTGAACTTCACGTCGTTGACGGCCTCTTCGATGCTTTCGGCACGGTTGAACACCGTGTATGCCTTTACCCCGGGCGGCAGCTGCTCCGTGAGCTGCTCCATTTCGCGTTCCACCGCCTTCGCCGTGGCCACGGTATTCACACCGGGCTGACGGATGATGGCGAGGGAAATGTTGCTGACGCCATTGATTTCGCTGAAGCCGCGCAGACTCTGCAACCCGTCGTACACATTGCCGAGGTCGCCGAGCCGCACGGGAAGGCCGTTGCGGTTGGCCACCACGAGCTGACGGAACTCGGCCGCGTTCTTGAGCTGGCCGGTGGCCTGCAGCGTGAACGACTGGTTGGGGCCCATGAGGACGCCAGCAGGAGAATTGGAGTTCCCCTGGTTGATCGCCTGCTGCACTTCGTCGATACCAATGCCACGCTGCGCGAGCGCGCCGGGATCGAGCTGCACGCGTACGGCGTACTTGGCCGACCCGTAGATCTGCACCTGCGCGACACCGGTGACCGTGCTGAGCTTCTGCCCGATGAACGTTTCGGCGTATTCGTTCAGCTCCGCGCGCGACATGACGTCGGAGGTGAGCGAGAACATCATGATGGGCGAGTCGGCGGCGTTGGCCTTGTTGTACGAGGGCGGATTGATGCCCTGGGGCAACTGGCGCAGCGTCTTGGAGATGGCCGACTGCACGTCGGCCGCCGCCTTGTCGATGTCACGGTCCAGATTGAACTGGATGGTGACGTTCGTGTTTCCCTGCGAGCTCGACGACGTGATGTTGTCGATGCCGGAGATCGTGGCGAACTGCTGTTCGAGCGGCGTGGCCACCGACGACGCCATGACTTCCGGGCTCGCGCCCGGCAAGCCCGCCGACACGGTAATGGTCGGGTAATCGATAGTAGGCAGATCGCTGACGGCGAGGCGGTTGTAGGCCACGGCGCCGAAGATCAGGATGGCGGTCATGACCAGCGTGGTCATGATGGGCCGGCGAATCCAGATCTCGCTGAGGTTACTGTTCCCGGTTACCTCAGGCGGTACATCATTGGCCGGGAGCCGCGGCGGTGCGTTCTCGTTCATCGGTTGGGCCCTCCCTGGCCTTTACGGCCTTCGCTTGCCTTTCCGTCTGCCGCTGGCGCGCCGGTCGCCGGACTCCTGGGCGCTGGACTCCCGGGCGCACCGCCGCCCCCGGCGCCGTTGCGACCGCCGCGTCCGCTGCGAGCGCTGACCGGCTTGCGCAGCTGGACCTTGGCGCCGTCACGCAAGCGCGCCTGTCCTTCGGTAATGACCTGCTCGCCGCCCACCAGGCCACTATCGATCTTGACCCGCGTGCCGGCGGCGCGGCCAACCTTTACCGTGGTGCGCTTGGCCTCGCCGTTCTCCATGATGTACACGAAGCTGTTCGTACCCGACGTCACCACCGCTTCCGACGGGATGGTGATGGCGTCCTTGTCGACGCTGAGCTGCAGCGCAACGTTCACGAACTGGCCGGGCCAGAGCAATCGGTCTTCGTTGGCCACGCGCGCCTTGAGCAGCACCGACCCGGTGGCGCGATCCACCTGATTGTCCACGAAGGCGAGGACGCCGGTGATGACGGCGCTGGTATCGGGACCGGGCAAGACCTTCACCGCGAGCGCTTTGCCGAGACCGGCGCGCGTGCGCAGCTCCTCGAAATCCCGCTCGGGGACCGGGAAGCGGACGAGTACCGGTCGCACCTCGTTGATCGTCACGAGCTGATCGGCCGAGGCGCGCACCAGCGAGCCGGCCTTGTACAACAGCTGGCCGGTACGTCCGGAAATCGGCGCCTTGATGGTGGTGTTCTCGAGATCGAGTCGAGTCCGTTGTAGCGTCGCGCGTCCCGCCGATACCGTGGCCGCGAGGGCGGACGCTTCGGCGAAGGCCTGATCGAGCTGCTGCTTGGTGACGTAGCCGTCCTTCGCGAGCGACGCAAAGCGGACGGAGTCGCCGCGCGCGCGCGTCAGCGTGGCTTCGTCGCGGGCGAGTGTCGCCTCGGCGCGTTCGAACTCCGCTCGGAAGGGACGCGGATCGATCTGAAAGAGCAGCTGCCCCTCCCGCACTTCATCGCCTTCGGCGATTGCGACACGAGTCAACTGCCCCGACACGAGTGACTGGACCGCCACCGTGCGGTTGGCTTCGACCTGACCGTTGCCCGAAATGACGTACGGGAGCGGGGCCTTGGCGACCGTCACAACCGACACGGTCGGCGTAGGCCGCTGCGGCGTTGGCTTGTCCTTGCAGGCGCCAAGCGCGAGCAGTGACAGGAACGAGGCAGCAGCAGGAACGGGGGATATGGAGAACCGACGGGAAACCAGCGTCGGAGAGGCAATCGGGGTCATTCGCGGGGCGAACGCAGGGCTGTAGGCGCGGACTTCCCGGACGCGGGACTTCCGTGAGAAGAACTATACAGGTTACGCCAGCCTGAGGCCCAACGTTGTTGGGGAGGGATGAAACGTAGCACTGGGATGGGGACTGCGGAGGACTGCGGAGGGACTGCGGAGGAACTGCGGAGCAATGCCGTGGCGTGTTGGAACGGATGGGGGCTTTTGAGGTCGGAGGCCAGACTGAGCGGATGGGCGGATGGGCGGAAAGGGTGAACTGCGGAGCAATGCCGTGGCGGCGTGGTACGGGTGGGGGGCTTTTGAGGTCGGAGGCCAGACGGGGTCGGATGGGCGGATGGGCGGAAAGGGGGGACTAGTGGGGGGCTTGCGGCTGGGAATTCAGGCGTCGGCGGAAGCCGTACGTCAGGGCGCGGACGCTGGCGATTTGGTTTTGCAGATCGGTGACGGTATGGGCGCTGCCTATGCCCAGTCGCTGACAGAGGGCGAGTACACGCTCGGCTTCGTTGCACGAGCCGATGGCCACCTCCAAGAGCGCCACGGCTTTGGCGGTCGAGTGGTACCCGCACGCCTCGGCCAGGTTGAGTGAAATGGAGACCGACGCCCGGAGCAGCTGATTCCGTAGCCCGGGCGACATCGCGCTCATTTGTTTTGCATGCGTCATGGCGAACGCGTGAACCGATACCACCAGCTCGTCCGCCTTCGCCACAACCATCAGTCGCTTGGGGTTGTGAACCATGCGCCAGTGTAGCACCTCGCCTCCGCCACCCTGTCACCATTTCCCCACCCATATTCCCATTCAAACGCCCACCAAAGCAGTCCCCCGCCCCACCTCCCTTCCGACCATCCCCCATCGGACCCCGTCTGGCCTCCGGCGTCCAAAGCCCCCCAACCACCCCCAGACGCCACGGCCGTCCTCCGCAGTCCTCCGCAGTCCTCCGCAGTCCCCCGCGTCCCTCGCAGCCCTTACGCCGCTCCCGCGCGCCCCGTCCGCGCCGGTCCCGACCGCTGTGGCACGTCTCGCCGTTCCAGCTCCATCGCGCGAAATCGATCACGCATCGTGCGTCCCAGCCGCTCCATCCTGCGGTCGATTTCCGCCCCGAAGACCTCGATGTCTTCTCCATCAAGGCGAACGCGCCCACGGGGCCCGTTCGTGTCGAACTCGAGCATCTCCGGCTGCGGCAATGCTGGGGCCGCCGTTACCGTCACCTCGCGATAGCGCCCGTTGCCGTACACCCGCAGGGTAATCGTCTTGCCCGGCTCGACCTTCTGCACTTCGCGCACGAACCGATCGACGCGCGCGGAAGTCACCTGCTGGTCGTCGGCGTCCTCACGCGGCACGCGCACATCGATGCCGTTCACCGTCGCGATCCGCTCGCCCTCGATCACGCCGGCTTTCTCGGCAGGCCCGCCGCTCACCACGCTACTGACGAAAAGACCCAGCGTATCGCGGAGATTTCCCGCCGCGCCGATCGTCACGCCCACCATGCCGCGTGGGGCCCCGTTGCGACGTTCGGTGACCGCGCCATCGGGCCCCCGCGTGAACACGCGCTCGATCACACGCGGCTCACTTGCTTCGAGCGACTGCGGCGAGACTGCTTTCGCGGTGACCGTACGCGAGTGCCCGCCGCTCTGCACCCGCAGCGTGACCTCGTCGCCCACGTTCACCTTGGCCATGACGCGCTGCAGCCGGCGCTGCGCGAGTCCCACCAGCGCGAGATCCTCCGCGTCTTCCTTGGCCACCTCGAGACTCACGCCATTGATCTGCGTAATGACGTCACCGGCCTTGAGCCCCGCCTTGGCCGCGGGGCCGTTTTCGGCGACCGACTCGAGCGGTACACCGGCGGTATCGGCGCGGGATCCTTCGCCAAGCATGACGCCCAACACGGCACGGGGCTCCGCCGAGCCTCGGCGGATGACGACATGACCCGGGCCGCGCATGACGCGAATTTCGCGCTCCATTGGCGCAGGCTGCGCGGTACAGACGGACGGCATCGAATACAACGACGTCGCGGCGGCGGCAGCCACCAGATAGCTCGCCATGCGACGCGAGCGCGGTACGAACACGATCATGATTCTCTCCCCGTATAGGTGTTCACCACCTTCGACACGGGGGTGCCCCCGAGGGTTTCCGTTATCAGAACCGGATGGGGGCGTAGAAGTCCACGCGCCACCGGCTGCCAGGTTCGAGCGTTCGCGCCGCGTCGAGCCGAAGAGGCAGGCCGAAAAAGCCGACACCACCGCCCACACTCAGGCGCGCGCCGTCGCTTTGCGACAACGCCGATCGCGCGCCCGCCCATCCGGCGTCGGCAAAGACGCCGGGCTGGAGGCGACCGCGCCGCGCCCAGTTGAGTTCAGCGCGCGACATCCAGTAGGCGTCGCCCCGCAGCGTGCCGGCCTTTACGCCGCGCACCGTTTGCCACCCGCCAAGATTCCAGTGGCGGTGTGTCGGAAGCTCCCCGGTGCTGGTGCCACCGCTCACGGTCGTGGTCCAACGCAGCGCGTGCGGCAGCGCGCGATTGATGCTCACATCGCCGGCCACGCGGACATACTGCCAGTCACCGGTCACCGCTTCGGCGCGCCACGCGGAACCCACTCGCCACCCTTCCTGCTCCTGGCCGCGTGCCGCGAGCAAACGCATCGACGCGCCAACGACTGCGCCGGCGCGGTAGGGCAGGGTATCGATCACCTCGCGATCGAAGGTGCGCGAGCGGTCGAGGAGCCACGGCAGCGACATGGTGGCCTGTGTGCCCACCCCCTCCTGCCACTCCCCGAACAGGCGATACTCCACGCGTACAGCCCCAACACCACGGCCAGTGGAGCGACGCGCGATTTCAGCCCCGGCGGCACGGTAGTAGAACTGTTCGTCGAGGGCACTGACGAGGTTCTGCAGCGAAGAGAAGGGCCCGAACGCAAAGCCGTAATCATCGGCTTGCACCAGTCGGCGGTATCCGCCCACAGTCAGTTCGCCACCGCCATTGGTACGCGTCGCGAACAGTTCGCCGTTGAGCTGTTCATCGCCAAGCGACACGCGGGTATTCGCCTCCCACGCCCAGCCCGCGCCGAGCTGTTGCCGGAGTGCGCCGCCCACCGAGAGCGCCTCCACGCGATTGTAGCGCAGATACTCGAGCCCTGCATGACGCGTGATGGCCTGCGGCGCGAAGGCGGCCTGCACGTCGAGCGCGAGTGCTTTGCGGGTCGCGTCATCCATCGAGCTCGCGTACACCTCGGCCCGTTCGGCAAAGAGCCCGCCGGCGAGTGCCGGCGCGTTGGCGAGCTTCACGGAATCACAGGGAACCGCAATGCGCGTGACTACCGCGTCGCCGTGGCGCGTGGTGGTCTGATACCGGATACCCGTGGCCTTGCAGTCGGCGTCGCCCTGGGCGCGCGCGCGGACGTTGTACGCGCTCCACGCGCTGTCCATCATGCGGCGACGACGGTTCCACGCCGCGCTGTCCTCCTGCGTACGCAACGCGCGACGATCACGAAAGAGCTGTTGCCACGGCCCGTTGAGCGAATCGTAGGCAGCGCGAAGGGCGAGGTTGGCGTCGGGGATGACCGGCACCTCAGCTACCGCATTCACATCCTGATAGCGAAACCCCTGCTCGATGGTAATCGCCATCTGTACGGGCCCCGCCTTCACCGTGCCGTCGACGCGCCGCACGCGCGGCAGCCAGAAGCGATTGTCGAACAGTCCGTACTCGAGGGTGACCGCCTGCAACTCCGCGCGCAGCGGCTGGGTAAGCGCCTTCACATACCAGGGCGGTCCCTTCTCACCTTTGCCCAGCGTATTGTCGACTTCCGTCCACACATCGTAGGGCACCGAGAGGCGATACACGGCACGCACGAGCTGCATACGTTCCGTATCGAACCAATACGAACCGACCGTCAGGTTCCACCGCGGCGCCCGTGGCCGTGCGCGCAGTTCGCGCAGCACCAACCGGCGGGCGTCGGGGAGCGTGATGACGGCGCTGTCGCCAAGCGCGAACGTGTAGTAGCTCTCGCTGCCTACCGCGAGCGGATGCACCAGATTGGTGGTGTCGGCTTCGTCCCGACTATTGGGCCCGGAAGAGCCGTCTGGGGTGGGGAGCCAGAGGTCATCCATGCCTGGGTACCAGGGCACCGGCACCAGCAGGTCACCCACCGGATTGGGGAAGCGGAAGCTCGTACTGTTCGCGCGCCGTCTGCCGGTGAGCGCGATATGCGCGCCGGCCGCGCGCGACCACGTCACGTCACCGACGGTTTCCCGACGCCCGAGCGTGCGCTCGCGCCCCACCGGCCCCAGGCTGCCGCCGACGGTCAGACGTTCGTAGGACGCCGCGCGATAGCTGGCCAACGACGAGTCCACACGAAAGCGCTCGGCCCGCGCGCGCCGTACGAATTCCCGGGTGGCCTCCCCCGCATATGCGCTGACCAACTCCGCAGCGGTTGGCGGGCGGTACCTGATTACGGGCGGCGTGGCTTGCGGGCCGTCCTGCATGGCCGTGATGAGGAGGAAGGCAACGGGCAGCATATGGTCACGCCGTACGGCAGGGCACGGTCGCAGGTTTCACGACGACCGACACGTTGATTCAGGGCGTGGCGGAGCGCGTGCGCCCGCGAATGGCGGCGCTCAGCGCGGCGCGTCCAATCGGTTTGTTCAGCACCAGCAATGTCTCATCGTGCAGAAACGTCTGTGCCTCCGGCGTGGACGCACCGCCGGTGAGCACCACCAGCCGATCCCGCAACGGCGGATTCCGCTGCGCAAGCTCGGCGGCGAACTCCCAGCCCGACATGCCGGGCATCATGAGATCGGTGACAACGACATCGACCGTGTTGTGCTCGAGCCACGCGATCGCCTCCTGCCCTTTGGTGAAGCCGGTGGCGATCAACTGTTCCGCCTGCAGCCCACGTAACAGCGCGCGCATGGCGTCGATATCGTCCTCGACGAGCATCACACGGAGTGGCGGGCCGGATAGCGGCGGCGTCAGGGCGTGGCCAGATGGCGGGGTCGGGGAATCGACCCCGGCGGTACGCGCAGGGGGTAACTCGATACGGACCAGCGCCCCACCGTCCGCCCGGTTCTCGAAGTGCATGGTGCCCCCATGCGCTTCGATGATGCCGCGCGAGACGAACAACCCGAGCCCCGTCCCGCCCTGCTCCGATCGCGTGGTGACATACGGTTCCCCAAGCTGCGACATCACATCGGGGGCAAAACCGGGACCCTTGTCGATGATCTCCACCCGTGCCCACCCCCACGATGTCGTGCCAGTGCGGACAACCAACGGCAGGGACTGCGTGTTCACGGACGCCGGCGTGCTTTGCAGGGCGTTCACCAGCGGGTTGAGCACCGCCTGCACCAGCCGGCCTTCGTGGCCGAGCACCTTGGGCACGTCATGGAGTTCGGTGATCACGGAGAGCCCCTGACGGGCCTGCGGTCTGCTCACGCGGATCGCGGCCCGTACCGCGTCCCGCACGTCTATGGCCGCCATTGCTTCACTGCGGGGACGCACATACGTGCGCAGATCCTCGACGACCTGCCGGATGCGATCGACGCCTTCGAACGAACGATCGATCATGCTGCGGGCGTCGGCATCGTCGGCGCGCTCGGCCACCTCCCGCAGTTCTTCGAGCGTAAAGCGGAGATACTGCAGCGGGTTGTTGATTTCGTGCCCAACGCCGGCGGCGAGTCGCCCCAACGCAGCAAGGCGCTGCTCTTCGACGACCTGCTCGCGCGCGCGATCGCGCTCGTCGGTGCGACGCTGCACTTCGTCGGCCAGCTGATCGGTAAGCTGATCAAGCTGTTTGGCGTCGTCGCGAAACCGGCTGAAGATCTGCAACGTGACCGGCACGACCACGCAGACGTAGCCGACATCACTCAGGTAGATGAACTGGACGACGCCAGCGGCGACCAGCAATTCCTCGACCGTGGCGACGAGGAAGAGCACGAACCCAACGAGCACCGGCGTGGTGCCTTGTACGCCGCGACGGCGGTCTTGCCAGACGCCGATCATGCTGACCAGGAACAGCAGAAACGGCACCCCCCCGAGGGCATTCCCCAACGGACTCAGCACAGGTCGTTCGTAGGTGATCCCGAGCGACGGCACCTCCAACAGCTCGCGCTGCGGCGCGGCCACCAGACCACTGAGACTGCCGGCGCCCACCACCAGCACGGCGACGACGAGGACCCGTTTCACCCACGGAGGCACCGAGCTCCACCCCCCCTCGCGGCCCGCGTAGGTGAAGAGCATCCACGATGCCCCATGCAACGTGCCAATGAACAAGTTGAGTCGCAGGCTCCACGTGACATCCGGAGCGCCCGGCGTCCGGAGCGCCGCGATCGTGTTCACGGCGCTGTAACAGGCAGCGGTGCCGGCGACAGCCCCGAACCAGCGCACTCGGCGCCAGCGCGGGGCCTGCCCCAGAATGAGGAGCGCAGCGGTCATCCCCACCTGCAGCGTGAGGCTGACGACCGCCAGGAGGAACATGATGTTCACCGAACGCCAGCTCCTGCAACGGGATGCATCATACCACGATGTTCAGCAACCGCTTCGGCACGAAGATCACCTTCTTCGGCTCGCCCGTCACGAACTTCGCCACCCCGTCTTCCAGCATCGCGAGCGCCAACGCCGCGTCCTGCGTGATGTCCACCGGCACGTGCAGCTTGCTGCGCACCTTGCCATTGACCTGTACCACCAGATCGACCGTGTTGTCCACGAGCAGGGCGGCATCGAACGCGGGCCATCCGGCGTCGAACACACTGCCGCTGTGCCCGAGCTGCTCCCAGCACTCTTCCGCCAGGTGGGGCGCGAACGGGGCCACCAATTGGACCAGCGGCAACAGCTCAGCACGATGCGGCGCGCGCTCGCCACGACGCACCGCATTCAGGTACTCCATCATCGCCGCAATGGCCGTGTTGTAGGCCAGGTTCGCGGTGTCGTCGCCCACCTTCTTGATCGTGCGGTGCATCTTGCGCAGGACGTCGGCGTCGGGTGCCCCCTCGGTCGTCGCATCGCGCACCGACGACCACAACCGGTCGAGGAAGCGACGCACGCCGCTGATGCCCTGATCGCGGAAGTCGCCGCCTTCTTCGTACGGGCCGAGGAACATGAGGTACATGCGGAACGCGTCGGCGCCCCACTCCTCCATGTACACATCGGGGTTGATGACGTTGCCCTTGGACTTCGACATCTTCGCGCCTTCGCGAATGATCATGCCGTGCGCGCGGAAGCGCGTGAACGGTTCTTCGAAGTCGATGAACCCGCCGTCCTTGAGCACCATCGTGATGAAGCGCGAGTAGAGCAGGTGCAACACCGCGTGTTCGTTGCCGCCGATGTACGAATTCACCGGCAGCCAGGTCTTGGTGCGCGTCGCGTCGAATGGCACGTCGGCGCGGTTCGCACTCGGATAGCGCAGGAAATACCAGGCGCTGTCGAGGAATGTGTCACTCACGTCGGTTTCGCGACGCGCCGGCTTGCTGCACGTGGGGCAGGGCACGCGATACCACTCTTCATGACGCGCCAGCGGCGAGATACCGCTGTCGTCGGGCTTGAAGTCGGAGATGAACGGGAGCTCCACCGGCAGCTGCGACTCGGGCACCGGCACGGCGCCACAGTCGTCGCAGTAGATGATGGGAATGGGCGGCCCCCAGTAGCGCTGCCGCGAAATGCACCAGTCGTGCAGGCGATAGTTCGTGACGGCCTTGGCGTGCTGCTTGCCTTCGAGCCACGCGGTGACGGTGCGCTTGGCGTCGTTCACCGCGAGGCCGTCGAACGCGCCCGAGTTCACCAACCGGCCCTGATCGTCGTCGGTGAAGGCGGTATCGCCGAGCGGTGTGTCGGCGTGGTCATCGGGGCCGGCCACCACGCGTACGATGGGAAGTTGGAAGACGCGCGCGAATTCGAAGTCGCGCTCGTCGTGCCCCGGCACGGCCATGATGGCGCCGGTGCCGTACTCCATGAGCACGTAGTCGGCGATCCACACGGGGATCGGCGCACCCGTGGCCGGATTCACGGCGTACGAGCCGGTGAAGACGCCGGACTTCTCCTTGCTGCTCTTCCGCGAGATGAGGTCCTGCTTCGTGGTGGCGTCGACATACTGCGTGACCGCGTGGCGCTGCGCGTCGGTGGTGAGCGCGCCCACGAGCGGATGCTCCGGGGCGAGCACGAGATACGTGGCGCCGTAAATGGTATCGGCGCGCGTCGTGAACACGGTGACGCGTGCATCGTGCGCGGCAATATCGAAAGTGAGCTCGGCGCCCTCCGACTTGCCGATCCAGTTGCGCTGCGCCTGCCGCGTGACGGGCGACCAGTCGAGCCAGTCGAGATTGGCGAGCAGCCGCGGCGCGTACTCGGAGATGCGGAAGAACCACTGCTCGAGGAAGCGCTGTTCGACGGCGGTCCCGCAGCGCTCGCACAAGCCGTTCTCGACCTGTTCGTTGGCGAGCACCGTTTTGTCGGTGGGGCACCAGTTCACCGCGGCGGCTTTCTTGTACGCGAGTCCTTGCTGGTGGAGCTGCAGGAACACCCACTGCGTCCACTTGTAGTAGTCGGCACGCGACGTGTCGACCTGCTGGTTCCAGTCGACCATGAAGCCCGCCCGTCCCAGCTGTCGCGTGAAGTTCGCGACGTTCTTGGGGGTGAGCTCCATGGGGTGCGCGCCGACCTTGAGCGCGTAGTTCTCGGAGTGGATGCCGAACGCGTCGAAACCGAGGGGCTGGAACACGTCGTGTCCGAGCAGCCGGTGGAAGCGCGCGGAGATGTCGCTGCCGGTGAAGGCAAAGAGGTTCCCCACGTGCAGCCCTTCGGCGCTCGGGTAGGGGAACATCATGAGCGCGTAGAACGGCCGGGTGGGCGCGTCGAGCTTCGCGGCATTCGTGCCACGTTCGGCCCAGCGCGTCTGCCACTTGGGCTCGACGGAGGCGGGAACGTAGGGAGTAGGGACGTCGGTTTCGGACATCCCGCAATTTAATCGATCTGTGCGCTGCGACCTGTACGCTGCGACTGGCTGACATCGCGGTTCGTCGGCGCGGGCGCGTCGGGGGACCCGGGGCATCGCGCCACTTCGGGGGCGCCCGGGCCGGGGACGCGGCCGGCCGACACTCACACCGATCCCCGCATCAACACCTGCACCTCCCGTCAGCGCTGATACAGAAAGGCCGCTGGTTCGAGTCGCGCGCCGCGCTCGTCGCACACGGCGAACTTTCCGCCCGAGTACAGCGTCGCGCCGCCAACGTCGCCGTTCTTGGCGAGCGCATAGAACTCGAGATCGAACCGGGGCCGCCCGCCCGGCCCCATGAGCCGGGCCTCGGTCATGGCCACCACCCGTTCGAGGGCCTTGAGACAGGCCGCCTGCGGTGCCATCCCCTGCCGCATGAACTCCACGATGAGGAAGGAGGCGCAGGTCTTGATGTTCGCCTCGCCCCGCCCCGTACTCCCCGCCGCACCGACGGTGTTGTCGCAGTACTGCCCCGCCCCCACGATGGGCGAGTCGCCAATACGCCCCGGCACCTTCCACGCCATGCCGCTGGTGGTCGTCACCGACCCCAGATCGCCGGTGGCGGTGACGGCGTTCATGTTGATCGTGCCCGTCGTGAACTTGATCTTGATGTCGTCGGGGTGGTCGAGCCACGCATCGTTCGCGTTGAGGCGCGACTTCCAGCGCATCCAGTCCTGGCGGGACTTCTCGGTGAGGAGGTTCTGCTCCCTGAAGCCCATGGCCTTCGCAAAACGCGTCGCCCCTTCCCCCACCAGCATCACGTGGTCGGTGTAATCCATGACCGCCTTGGCCACGAGCGACGGGGTCGCGATTCCCTCGATGCACCCCACCGCCCCCGCGCGGCGCGTCGGGCCGTGCATGCAGGAGGCGTCGAGCTGAACCACCCCTTCCTCGTTGGGGAGCCCGCCGAGCCCGACCGACTGGTCGTTGGGGTCGAGTTCCTGGATGTTCACGCCGGCAATCGCGGCGTCGAGGGGGTCCTCACCTGCGACGATCTTGTCGTACGCCACCTTCACGCCGCGGAGGCCATTCGACGACGACACGACGCACGGCCGTCCCCGGAATCCCGCCGGAACCGGTTCGGCGGCCACCGGCCAGGCGTCGGGGAGTCGCGGCAGGAAACCCGCGGCGGAGAGGGCGGCAGATCGCTCGAGAAACTCGCGGCGGGACCATGACATAGCGCAGACTCCGGAACCGTGAATACCCTGCCTGTGATACGATCCACCCGACGTTAGTCGAAAACGTCCCCTGTGGCGAGAGGCCGGGATGACCGTCCATAGTAGGAATTTGGGACGGCGGGACAGGCGCCAAGCCCTCCGCCGGCTGCCATCTTCCCATGATGCGGTTTGCCGTCCCCGTGCCCGTGTGCCGTACCCCGTCCCACCACCTCCCCGCTGATGACCACTCCGGCTCAACTCGCCGATCAGTTGCGCGACACCGCCTTCCTCGACGGCTTTACCGACGCGCACCTCTGGAAACTCGCCCGCCACGTCACGCCCCACGAGCTCGAGGCCGACCGCACGCTCTTCACCGAAGGCGAGGCACGCCAGCGTTTCGCCATTCTCCTCAGCGGGGCGGTCGCCATTGAAAAATCGTCCGACGGCCGCTCCACGCGCCTGGTGACGCTGGGCCCCGGGGAAGCCGTCGGCGAAGGGCTGCTGCTCGATGACAGCCCGCACGGTACCACCGCGCGGGTCATCATGCCGGGCCGCTGCGTTATGCTCACGCGTGCCCAGCTGGACGATATCACCCGCGAGGCGCCGCAGCTGTATGCCGCGCTCGTCGCCAAGGCCGCCCGCGCGATCTCCGCCCGCCTGCGCCGCGCCGATGCCACGCTCGTGGGACGCGGCCGGACGTTGGGCTTTGGTGGCAGTCGCACCCGCACCGAACACGACCTGCTCGGCGCGCGGGAGGTCCCCTTCGAGGCGCTGTATGGCGTGCAGACGCTCCGCGCCCTCGAGAACTTCCCCATTACCGGCATTCCGTTGCGCGAATTCCCGGTGCTCATCGAATCGCTGGCGGCCGTGAAAGAAGCGGCGGCCGTCACCAATCTGGAACTGGGGCTGCTCGACAAGGACAAAGCCGAGGTCATCGTGCGCGCGGCGCGCGAGATCCGCGCCGGGCGGCATCACGAACACTTCTTGGTGGACATGATTCAGGGCGGTGCCGGCACCAGCACCAACATGAACGCCAACGAAGTCATCGCCAACCGCGCGCTCGAACTGTGCAACGCGGCGCGCGGCTCGTACGACGTGATCAATCCCAACGACCACGTCAACCTGAGTCAATCGACGAACGACGTGTATCCCACGGCGGTGCGCGTGGCGCTGCACCGGAGTCTCGCGTCGTTTCGCGACGAACTCGCGCGGCTGTCGGATGCCTTCGAAGTCAAGGGCCTCGAGTTCGCACCGCTCATCAAGATGGGGCGCACCCAAATGCAGGACGCGGTACCCATGACGCTGGGGCAGGAGTTCATGGCGTTCGCGCATACGCTGCGCGAAGACGTGGATCGTCTCGCGGAAGCGCAGCTGCTCATTCGCGAAATCAACCTGGGGGCGACGGCCATCGGTACGGGGATCAACGCGCCGCCAGGGTATGCGGAGCTGGTCGCCCTGCGTCTCACCGAGATTTCGGGCGTGCCCGTGCTCACCGCCCCCGACCTGGTGGAAGCGACGAGTGATACCGGCGCCTTCGTGCAGCTCAGTGGCGTCATGAAGCGGACCGCCACCAAACTCTCCAAGATCTGCAACGATCTGCGGTTGCTCTCGTCGGGGCCGCGCGCGGGCTTCGGCGAAATCAATCTGCCCGCCATGCAGCCCGGCTCGTCGATCATGCCGGGCAAGGTCAATCCCGTCATTCCCGAGGTCGTCAATCAGGTCTGCTTCGAGGTCATCGGCGGCGATGTCACCGTCACCATGGCGGCCGAAGCGGGGCAGTTGCAACTCAACGCCTTCGAGCCCGTGATCGCCTATCGGTTGCTGCGAGGGATCGACATGTTACGCCGTGCGTGCGTGGTGTTGCGCGAACGCTGTGTAACGGGGATCACCGCCAACGCCGACCGGATGCGTCACTTTGTGGAGCATTCGATCGGTATCGTGACGGCGCTCGTGCCAGTCATCGGGTATGAGCAGGCGACAGACGTGGCGCGCACAGCGTTGGCGAGTGGGCGCGGGGTCTTTGAGATCGTGCTGGAGCGTGGATTGCTGACGCGCGGTCAGCTCGACGCGATTCTCAACCCGGCGGCCATGACGGCGCCGCGCCACGTGACGCAGGAGTTTTCGACGGTGTCCCCACTCGTCTGACGACAACGCGCGAGGGCCGCGGCATGCGTGCACGCACGATGGCTGCGGCTTTAGTGTCCCTCTCTCCTTGGTCCGATCATGGTTCCGTTCTTCCCCCGGTTCCGTAGGGCACGCCGTTTCGCTGCGCACACGCCGTGCGATGCGGCGCGGCTCATCTCCGCCACGGGCAGCGGTCTGCTGGTCGCGCTCGCACTGACCGCCTGCGGCGGGGGCGGGGGTGGGGATGGCCCCACGCCGCCTCCGCCGCCGCCACAAGTGCGGAGTGTCTCGATCACCCCGAGCGCGACCTCCGTGCGCGTCGGCGAAACGCAGTCGCTCAGCGCGGTGGTCGATGCCGCCCCCGGCGCCGCGACCACCGTCACCTGGAGCTCGGAGGCGCCAACCCTCGCCGTCGTGAACAGCAGTGGCGTCGTCACCGGCGTCAGTACCGGCACCGCCACCATTCGCGCCACGTCCACGGCGAACAGCACCGTGAGCGGGACGGCGCTCATCGTCATTCAGCCGACGCGTAGCCTCGCCGTCTCCCCCACGATCGTGAATATCGGGACGGGCCAGACCGCGACGATGACCGCCACGCTGCAGATCGATCCGGGGCTCGCGACCACCGTCACCTGGCGCAGCAGTGCGCCGAATGTCGCCACCGTATCGGGCACCGGCGTCGTGACCGGCGTGGCGCAGGGCACCACCCAGATCACCGTCCTCTCGACCGTCGACACGACGCTGCGGGCGACCGCGACGGTCAACATCATTCAGGTGGTGCGGACCGTCGCGGTCACCCCGACGACGGCCACACTCAACATCAACCTCACGCAGCAGCTCGCGGCCACCGTGACCGCCGACGCCGGCCTCGCGACGACGGTGTCATGGCGCGCCTCGAACCCCGCGGTCGCCTCGGTCAGCAACAGCGGCCTCGTGACGGCGCTCGGGGTGGGCACCTCCACCATTACGGCCCTGTCCACCGCCGACACCCTACGCCGCGCCACGAGCACGATCACCGTGGCACCGCGTACGACGACAGTGACCATGGGCCAACGTGGGGTGGCGCTCAATCCCGGGACCAGCACCACGCTCACCGCGACCGTCGTCGCCGACCCCGGTGTGAACACGGCGCTCACCTGGACATCGAGTGCCCCGCAGATCGCGACGATCAACGCCCAAGGCGTCGTCACGGCCCTCGCCCTGGGCACCACGCTCATCACCGCGTCGCTCACCGCCGATGCGGCGCGCCGCGATACGCTGACCGTGAGCGTGGTCCCGCGACTCGCAGCAAACTGGAACGCCGCGCGCCTCACCGGCGCGTTGTTCGAAGATGTGGTCTCCGTGGTGTCGCCCGCCGCGACCAGCACCTTCGCGGTGAACCAAGTTGGCGATGTCTTCCGCTGGAACGGCACCGCGTGGGCGTCGAGCGCGCGCGGCAGCAGCTTCAACACGATCTTCTATGCGGTGCACGCCGCCTCACCGACCAACGTGATCGCGGTGGGGAGCAACGGGGTGATTGCGCGCTTCGACGGGACCATGTGGAGTCCCATGGCGTCCGGGACGACGCAGCATCTCTTCGCGATCTTCATGGAGAGTGGCAGCGTTGCCTACGCGGCCGGCGCCAACGGGACGTTGCTCCGATGGAACGGCACCACGTGGAGCAGCGAAGCCTCGGGCTCCACGCTGCCGCTCAACGCCCTCTGGGCGGGCGACAACGTGGCGTACGCCGCCGGCAATGACGGGACCCTGCTTCGCCGCACGGCGGGCACCTGGAGCAGCGTCGCGCTCCCGACCGGCGAAGATCTTTTCGGGGTGCACGGCGTCACGGCCACCGATGTCGTCGCGGTGGGCGCCTCGGGTACCATTGTGCGATTCAATGGCACGGCGTGGGTTCTCGTGCCGCCAGCGGGCGTCGCGGGGAGCTTCTATGCCGTGTCCGGGAGCGCCGCCAACGGCGGACGACGCTTCCTTGCCGGCGACGGCGGCGTCGCGCAGCTCGATGCGAACGCGGTGACGGCGGTGAGCACGCCGTACGCGCCGCGCCTGTTCGCCATTACGGTGGACGGCACCGGCGGCGTGTGGGCCGCCGGCCAGCGTGGCGTCGTGCTGCGCAGCGGTGCGCCGTGGACCACCAACAACATCGCCCCCGATCTGCTCGATGTCTGGAGCCCGACGGCCACCAGCTCCTTCGCCGTCGGGGAGTACGGCTTCATCTGGCGCTGGGATGGCACCACCTGGAATCGGCTCTCCACAGGAACGACGGCACACCTCAATACCGTGTGGGCGCTCTCCCCCACCGAGGCCTTTGCGGCTGGCGAGAACGGCACCATGCTGCGCTGGAACGGGACCCAATGGCTGCCCACGGCGTTCCCCAGCACCAGCAGCGTGCTCGCCCTCTGGGGGAGCGCCGGCAACAACGTGTACGCCACGACGCGGGGGGGGGAGATCGTCCGCTGGAACGGCACGACCTGGGCGCTCGTGCAGAGCGTCGCGACGCCGCTATGGGAGGTCTTCGGCGCCTCCCCCACCGAGATCGTCGCCACCGGCGAGAACGGTGCGGTGCTGCGCCTCACCGGCACCACTTTTTCGCCGATGGCCTCCCCCGCTGGCAGTGGCACGCTGGCGGGGGCGTGGCTCACTGGCCCCAACAACGTGTACGCCGTGGGTGGCACCCTCGATGGCAAGGCCGGCGCCGCCGCGCGCTTCGACGGGACGGCGTGGTCGTCGTTGCAGGTAGGCTCCGACCGTGTGCTCACGTCGATCTGGGGCCCGAGCAACAACGACCTGTACGTGACCGGTGCCAACGGGTCGCTGCTGCGCTTCAACGGCAGTACGTGGAGCACGATTCCCACCGGGACCACCGATCTGCTCTGGAGTTTGTCCGCGGCCCCCTCGGCCAACGGCGCCGCCTTTGCCGTCGGGCAGAATGGTACGGTCGTTGCCGGGACCAACAGCGCCCTCCGGGCGAGTTCCAGCGCGTCGACCAACGCGATGCGCTCCTTCGAGCCGGGCGCCGGCGCCGTGTGGCGGCGCGGTGCGCTCCCCACTGGTCTCGCTCGACAGCGGCGGCGCTGACCCCGCCCACACCACCGGCAGCCGCCCCGCTGTTGCCGGTGGTGTAACACTCGCGCCAGCAGCGTGACACGGGCCACGTCGTCACGCGCCGTCACGCGTCGCAACGCATAACGCCGTGCCATGAGCATCTCTGACTCGTCATTGTGACGTACAGGTATGATGTCTCCCATTGGCCGCTGCTATGTTCTCGTATTCGTCCGCCCCGCGCTCGTCGATTTCTGCGTTGTCCTCGTCGGTGTTGCCGTCGTTGCGGAGACGGCGCCGCACACCGGCGGGTGCCTTCGCGATGCTCTCCCTGGCGTTTGGCGCTGCCTGTGCCAGCGGCGGTGACATCACCGGGTCTGCAACCGGAGGCGGCAACACGCGGCCCGCTCTTCCGGCGCGTATCGACCTTTCCGTGGCGGCGTTGGGATTCGGCGCCATTGGCGCGTCGGAGAACATCTCCGCCTACGTGCTCGACGCCAATGGCGTCGTGATCCAGGCGGCCACACTCTCCTGGTCCAGCGCCGACATCACCATTGCGGATGTCTCCGGCAGCGGCACGAGCGCCACGATTACCGCGCGCGCCCCCGGACGTACCACCATTCGCGTGACCGCCGGTGCGGTGACGCAGGAGATTCCGATCACGGTGAACGTCGTGCGCCGCATCGCGCTCGACGCCGCCATACAGGTGCGCGCCGGGGGCAGCCGTATCCTCGCGCCGGTCATCGAGGCCGAACAGGGCGCGACGACGGTGCTGCGATGGGAAAGCGCCGATGCCGCGATTGCCACCGTCTCGGGCGGCATCGTGACCGGGGTGAGCGTCGGCAGCACCACCATTCGCGTCAGCGCCGTCGGCGATCCGCGGGTGTCGGCGGTGACGCAGCTGACGGTGACCCGTCCACGCAGCGTCACCATCACGAACGCGCCGCGCGAACTGTTCCTCGGCGATGAGCAGCTGTTGTCGGCCGACATCGATGTCGATGGCAACGAATCACGCACGGTGGAGTGGAGCAGCGCGAACCCCACGGTCGCCTCGGTCTCCCGCGGTGGGCGCGTCATTGCCACCGGGCTGGGGACCGCTGTCATTCGGGTGCAATCGACCACGTTCGTCGGCCTGAAGGACTCGGTGGTGTTGGCGGTCCGCTTCCCACGGACCGTAACGCTCACCCCGTCGACGGCCACGTTCGGACCGGGCCAGACGCGCCAGCTGAGTGCGCAGGTGACGACCGAAGACGGTTTCAGTACGGCCCTCTCGTGGCGATCGGACAACCCGACGGTGGCGATGGTGTCCTCGAACGGAATGGTCACCGGTCTCGCGCAGGGCACGGCAACGATTACCGCCGCCTTGCGTGCCGACACGACACGTCGCGGCACGGCGACGATCACCATCGTCCCGCTCGTGCGCGACGTCGAGGTGCAACCGTCGGCGCTGACCGTGGCCACTGGCGATACGCGCCAACTCGCCGTCTCCGTCACCGCGGACGCCGGCGCCGTGCAGGATGTGCAGTGGCGTTCAGGCAGTCCGTCGGTCGCGACGGTGAGTGCGTCGGGGCTCGTGACCGGCATCCGGGTCGGCACCGCCATCATCACGGCCGTGTCGCTCGCCGATACCACGCGGCAGTCCACCGCGTTGGTCACTGTACGGAGCATCCCGACGGTGACACTGACGCCGACGGCGTTGCAGGTGGAACCCGGTGAAACGGCGACGCTGATCGCGACCGTCACGGCGGATGCCGAGGTGAGCCACGCCCTGGTGTGGCGCACGGCGAACGCGCAGGTCGCGACGGTCTCGAGTGCTGGTGTCGTGACGGGCGGATCGATCGGGACCACCACGGTGACCGCCATCTCCGTGGCGGATACGACACGCCGCGCGACGGCCACCATCACGGTCTCCATTGTGCCGGGCGTGCGCTCGGTGAGCCAGTCGCCGTCGATCGCGTCCATCGTGGGCACGCAATCGTTGCAGCTCACGACCGTGGTGGATGTCAAGGGTGGCGCGTCGAGCAGTGTGACGTACCGCAACAGCAACCCCACGGTCGCGAGTGTCAGCGCCAGTGGACTGGTGACGGCGCTGGCGGCGGGCACCACGTCGATCACGGCGGTGTCGGTCGCCGATACCACACGCCGCTCGACATCGCACATCACGGTACGCAACGCCCCAACGGTGTCCATCACGCCGTCGACGGTGTCCATCGAACCGGGCGACAGCCGCGTACTGACGGCGACGGTGCAGGCGGACCCTGGTGTTTCGACGGATCTGATCTGGCGTAGCGGCAACAACGGCGTCGCTACGGTTTCTGCAGCCGGCATCGTGTCCGCCGTGGCGAACGGGACCACGACCATCACGGCCATCGCGGTGGCCGATACCACGCGACGGGCCAATGCCACGGTGACGGTGGCGGTGGTCCCCGCCGTGTTGTCCATCGCCGTGAGTCCGTCGGCCGTGGCGCTGGCAAGCGGACAAACGACGCAGCTCGTGCCGTCGGTGCAAACGCGCGGCGGTGCATCGACCGCGGTGACGTTCAACAGCAGTAACCCGGCCGTCGCGTCGGTGAACTTCGCGGGGCTCGTGACCGCGCTGTCGAACGGGACGACCGCGATCACGGTGGCGTCGAGTGCCAACCCCACCATCACGGCCACAGTGGCCGTGACGGTCGCACCGGCCGCGACACAGCTCGCCACGAGCTGGACGAGCACACGCCTCAGCGGTGCGCTGCACGAAGACATGGTGTCGTTCGACGGCATCGACGCCAACTCGGCCTTCGCGGTGAACTCCCGAGGCGATGTGTATCGTTTGGCTGGAGGCGTGTGGAGCCTTGCCACGCGCGGCACCACACACAGCACGCAGTTCCTGGCGGTGAGCGCCACGAGCGCCAGTAACGCGATTGCCGTCGGTACCAACGGCGTGATCGTGCGCTGGGATGGATCGACCTGGACGGCGATGAGCAGTGGCGTCACGCAGTCGCTGAACGGGGTGTTTCTCGACGGCGCGCAGTCCGGCTTCGCGGTCGGCGCCGGCGGCGTGGCGCTGCGCTTCAGCAGCGGCGCGTGGAGCAGCACCAACACCACGTCCACGCAGACGCTCAATGGCGTGTGGGTCTCGGGGAGCACGGCGGTCGCCGTGGGTGCCAACGGTGAACTGCTGCGCTGGAACGGCAGCACGTGGGCGCGTCAAAGCGCGGGCACCACGCAACACCTGAATGGTGTGTTCGGGATCAGCGGCGCCGACATTGTCGCGGTCGGCAACTTCGGGACGGTGCTGCGGTGGAACGGCACCACCTGGAGCGCGGTGCTCGGTGGCAACGTGACCGACAACCTGCTCTGTGTTGTGGGGAGCACGGCGAATGGGAATCGCTACTGGGCTGCTGGCGACGAGGGGGTATATGCCGTGGATGGCAGCACGGTGTCGAAGGTGACAACGCCGTATGCACCGCGGTTGAGCGCCGCGTCCATCGACGCAGCCGGGAATGTCTGGGTGGGCGGGCAGCGTGGCATTGTGCTGCGCTTCACGAACGGCCTGTGGGATACGCAGAACATTGCCCCCGACCTGATCGACGTGTGGAGTACCTCGACCACCAATGCGTGGGCGGTGGGCGAGTTCGGCTTTGTGTACCGTTGGAACGGTTCGTCGTGGGTGAAGCAGAGCACGCCGACGACCGCCACGTTGAACGCCGTGTGGGGCGCGAGTAGTACCGACGCGTTCGCCGGTGGCCAGAACGGCACGATGCTGCGCTGGAACGGGTCGACGTGGACGGCCATGGCGCTTCCCGATACCGGCAACGTGTACGGGCTCTGGGGAAGCAGCGGCAGCAATGTGTTTGCCGGCCTGTCGACCGGCAAAGTGTTGCGCTTCAACGGCTCGTCGTGGAGCACCGTGACGACGCAGGGGAATGCGCTCTGGGCGGTGTTCGGCTCCGCCGACACCGATGTATACGCAGCGGGTGAGAACGGCACGGTGCTCCGCTTCAACGGCAGCAGCTGGAGCGCGCAGCAGGTATCGACCGGCGGCACGATCGTTGGCTTCTGGTCGGCCGGGGCGTCGAATCTCCTGGCGGTGGGTGCCGCGGCATCCGGCTCAAGTGGCATTGCCTTCCGCAACACCGGCGCAGGGTGGACCTCACTGTCGCTCCCCACGAGCACGTTCCTGACGTCGGTGTGGGGCGCCTCTCCCACCGACGTATACGCCACCGGCGACAACGGCACGATCCTGCGCTGGAACGGCGCCAGCTGGATCAGCATGGCGAGTGGCACGACCGAGCAGCTCTGGGCGGTCTCCGGTGCACCGGCCGGGAACGGCGCGGGCTTCGCTGTGGGCTTCAACAGCACGCTGGTCGCGGCAACGACCTCGGGCGGCATGGTGGTGTCCGGTTATCGCGCCCTCGTGGCGTCACGCAACGTGGATCTCGATCCGCCGGCCGGCGCCAAACTGGTACGTGGCCCGCTGCCCGAAGGCAAGGCGCCCGACCATCGCAAGGGCGGCCGCTGACCGGAGAACCGCCGTTCCCCCGCCCCTGCCCC
>VYKS01000212.1_pt1 | contig 31450 bp, 37 predicted proteins | sample 5114511 | NCBI WGS metagenome assembly VYKS01 (sample SAMN12291795, study PRJNA351875) | freshwater metagenome | isolation source: freshwater lake | place: USA: Michigan, Gull Lake | collected 2011-07-05 | reverse complement strand
GAGTAGGTCGTTGACCAGTCCAATTATATCACGAAACCTATGCATATCAAGACTTCTACTGCAATTCATCTCATCGGTAAACCGAGAGTCTTCTTGCAGAGGAAAGATAAAATGCTCAACTGAACAAAACTTTTCTCGAATGTATGTTTCACAATAAGCGCAAATACCCTTTTGGTCAGTGATTAATTGACCTTGGATAATATTTTTGACCCTAGTTTTCTTTAAGTCTTTCCATTGTTTCGGCGTTTTAATTAGTGCCTCATATCTATTTCTATAATTTCGGAGATCTTCTGGTTCTGGGGATTTTATTACTTTCTTCATGCCTTGACTTTTCGCTGTAAACGATGAATTTGCATATCGGCTCTTATTAGGTCAGAATCAAAGTGTTCCCAATCCTGCAATTTTAATCGAAGTTGTTTTGCTTCTTCTAAGTTGTTATTATCCAGCGCATTAAAAAGTGCCGTCAATGTCCGTGATTCTTCAGTGTCTGGACGTAACTTTTCTAGCCCTAAAACATCACTAACTATGTCTGAACTTGATCTACCTCTTGTTGGGGTAGGACATTCTTTGATTTGATAATTTTCTAAAATCTTGACCTGATCACGTTCTACGGTGGTAACAATTTCGGGGCTGTGGGTTGTGGCGATAATCTGAGTATTAGGAAATACTTTGCGGAGGTCGGGAATAATTTTTTGTTGCCAAGTTGGATGTAAGTGTAAATCTAGCTCATCAATCATTAATACGGCTTCGGCTTCTAAAGGATTCTCCATCTGGGGATTTGCCTGTGCTAAACGTCTTGCAAAGTCCATTACTAATGCCAGCATATTGCGATAACCCGAACTTAATTGACTGAGTGATAATTCAATCTTTTCACCCGTTTCAGTTTCCCATTCCACCATTAATTTAGCTGAAGTTACCTGTGAAAAAAATACACGAGCATTTGGGGCAATAATTGTCGAAATTGCTTTTCGTACTTGCTTTAAATCAGGAAGTTCAAAATTAATGTCTCCTCTTTTTTTCCCTTCTCTTAATTCTTGATATTCTTTATTAAAGAACCAGTTAACCAAATCTGTAAAGTTTCCTGTTGCCTCAAAAGCATTTTTTAAGGCATTAAATTCATCAAACTCTTGATTAAAAGAATTAACAGGGTTAGAAATATCTTTTAAATTACGCTGACACCTATAGTAAGCAATAACAGGAAAAATATTTTTTTTTCGCAAGATTTCCATGTGTTCATGAAACCTCGCCCTAATTGATGACTCACCGTAATAAAGTCTTAAATCCGTATTGTAGTATGTACTTTTTCTACAAAACCTTACTGAATAGGGGAGCAAATCTGTAATTGAAGTATCAAAAGTAATGATAGATTGAATAGGTCTTTGTATAATTTGTTTAATTTGTAGATCGCTTTGATGTATATATGGCTCTTCTATATCTTCACCTGTATTTATTCTTTGAAATTCGTATAAATATGGATGTATAGCAGCAGCGATCGCATCTAATACTGCACTTTTGCCAGATCCATTATTGCCCACAAATATATTTACATCTGGGTTTAAGTTGACGGTGAGATTTTCAAAACATCGAAAGTTTTTAATTTTAACTTGTTGAATATGCATTGATTTACCCCAATTAATAGTTTAATTTACCCATTAACTTTGGATCTAGCTCTATAACTTGCTTTCCCAGAAATGATTTGCTGTGGCTTTGTTTTTAAGCCAGCGATCGCTATTAGATCAAAATTTTCAGTAGTATTAGAAGTGTTAGGGTTTTTCAGTGATTTGTAATAGATAAGGATGGGAAGAATTAAGTTCATAGGAGCCAATCCATACTTCGTAGGTGCCTTTGAGCCATTCGCCCGAAATTGCGGGGTTTCTGCCATTGGTATCATCATTACACCAACTTCCCCCAGGCCCTCTAATTAATAGCACTGTATCCCCTGAACTTAAAACTTTGAGGTTCAAAAATTTAAAGCTACTAGTTAAGGTGACTTTATGATCGGGCAAAGTATCAACAAAGCCAATGCAATCGCCTGTTTCAGTTTTAGCTCTTCCTGCAATCTTGGTGGTTTCTTCTGAGCCGCCACTAATGCCCTGTCCCACCATCGGATCAGGACTTAATTGGGGAGAGAGCGTGATGTCTTGAAACATTAATGCCGACTTTTTAGCTGGTAAAGGCTGGGCGATCGCCACAGGAGAAAACACCATTAGCCCAATTAAGCTAAGTTTGAGCAGGTTGAATAGATTGTCAGTTTGCATACACAATTACTTATTTGCTGAAGGCTGGTTTAATATAAACTGAATTTCTGTAGTTAGTTTAATTTAGGCTGAGATTTATTCTTGATCGGCTTAAATTTATTCTTATATTTTATTGTTGATTTTTTAAAGGTAAATTTCAAAAGAGGTAAATAAAAAATATGGGCGAAATGGTAAATGCGATCGTATTATCTATGGTCTTGATTCCTGTGGGCATTGGCTTTGGTTATTTTCTGTTAAAACTTCAAGGCGGTAAAGAAGAATAGTTTTTTGCTTGCCCTCTATTTTTTTTAGTAGAGGGTTTTCAATTAGGGGATAGTTGTAATTAAGTTTTGCCAAAGCGGCGATCACGTTTTTGATACTCCACCAAAGCTCGATGAAACTCAGTGCGATTAAAATCTGGCCATAGGGTGGGCGTAAAATAAATCTCCGTATAGGCAAGTTGCCATAATAAAAAATTACTCAACCGCATTTCGCCGCTGGTGCGGATTAATAAATCTGGGTCAGACTCTCCTGCTGTATAGAGATGCTGGTTAAATAGGTTTTCATCGACTTCTTCTAATTTAACTTCACCTTTTTGTACAGACTCTGCCACCTGCCGACACACTTTAATAATTTCATTACGGCTACCATAATTAATGGCAACGGTGAAGTGAATGGCTTGATTATTTGCCGTTGCTGCCATGGATTGATTAATCTCCGCTTGCAACGATAGGGGTAGTGCGGCTAAATCGCCAACAAAGGTAATCTTCACACCTTCAGCACACATTTCTGCCATTTCTCGGCGCAGAATTCGCTCAAACAAGACCATCAGAAAATCTACTTCCTCTAGTGGTCTGCCCCAATTTTCTGTAGAGAAAGCGTAGGCAGTTAAGGCTCCAATGCCCCAGTCTTTACAGCATCTGAGTAAATCTTTAAGCGCATCTACGCCCTGACGATGCCCAATAATACGGGGAAATCCCTTGTTTTTTGCCCACCGCCCATTTCCATCCATAATCACTGCAACATGATGGGGTAGCCTTAATTGATCTAGATCTGGTGGTAGTTTATGCAGTAACTTAGCGGTCATTTTTTTCTTGACAATTTTCGTTTAAATATGGATTCCCATCTGAGCTTGATCCACAGATTGTTAAATCTAGGCTTTCCAGCTAGGGTAACAGGTCGCTTAGATGCTAATTTTACCTCTAAGATCTCTCTAAGTTTACTACTGGTAATGGGACGATCTAGGCTACCTTGATCGGCGATCGCTATTGAACCTGTCTCTTCTGATACTACGATACAAAAGCAATTAGCTACACGTTCGGTAATTCCCATGGCGGCTCGGTGTCTAGTCCCGATTTCTCTAGAGGCGTAGCGATCGGATATCGGGAAAATTACGCCTGCGGCAATAATGCGCTCTTCCCTGACCCAAACTGCACCATCGTGGAGCAAGGTAGAGGTTTGAAAAATAGTTTGGAGTAGTTCTTTGGATAGGGCGGCATTTAAACTTACTCCTGATACGGAAAACTCATGTTCTTCGATTGGTTCACCTGTTTCGATCAAAATTAATGCTCCTGTACGGTTCTGAGACAACTCTTGCACAGCCTCATGGAGTTTTTCGATAATACTGTCGGATTTGATCGGATTGCGCCTTGGTGGTGTGAGTATTCCTGCCAAATTTCCTCGCCCTAATTGCTCTAGAAAGCGTCTTAATTCAGTTTGCAAAATCAGTGCCATGGATACAGCCGCCCCAATTAGGAGCTTATCTAAAACAAAGGTTAGGAGTTGTAAACCCGAACGGCTACTAATGATATTGATAAATAAAATTATGACAAAACCCCTGACCATTAACAGGGTGCGCCGATCGCTTGTCAGTGCCAAAATTAGATAAACCACACCCAACACAGCCAACAAGTCGATTGCCCTTAATGCCAAGACAATCGGGTCGGAGACCATATTGATTAACCACTGCATCCAACCCCCTCTTCAGACAATGCTCTTAAACTATCCTTACCTATGCAAATTACCTGAATCAAATGTGAAAAGCTACCCCAGCTTATTTGCTAACCAGTCTATTCGGTAACCAGTTTGCTAGGCAACAAATCCTGACGGATCAAATCTTGATAAGTTTCACGCTTGAGGATTAAGTTTGCCTCTCCCCCATCCACCAAGACAGCAGCCAACTTGGGAATACGGTTGTAATTTGAAGCCATACTGTAATTGTAAGCTCCTGTTGCTGGTACTACTAGAATATCGCCTACTTCAGTTTTTGGCAGTTTAATATCTTTAATTAGAATATCCCCCGATTCACAATGTTTGCCTGCGATCGTGATCAATTGATCGCTATCAGCACCCATGCGATTTGCAACTATGGCAAGGTACTTAGATTGATAGGTAATGGGTCTGGGGTTATCAGACATGCCGCCATCAATCGTAATATATGTGCGTCCTTGGGGTACGGTTTTGCTACTACCAATGGTATAAGCGGTAACACAAGCAGTTCCTATGAGCGATCGCCCAGGTTCAGAAATTAATTTTGGTAAAGCTAAACCCTGAGCTTCACAGGCTGCCATAACACTATTACTTACAGTTTTTACCCAGTCGGTAATACTAGGAGGATCATCGGACTCTGTATAGCTAATCCCCAGACCGCCGCCAATATTTAATACTTTGAGGTTTAGTCCATATTTCTCGGCAATCTTAAACCATGCCATCATCACGTTTCCTAGATCTTGATGGGGTTGGAGTTCAAAGATTTGAGAGCCAATGTGAGCGTGAACACCAATGCAGTTTAAATAAGATTGATTTGACAGAAAGGCAAATACCGACTCTACTTCGGTGGGATCAAAACCAAATTTGCTATCTAGGTGTCCAGTTTGAATATATTCATGGGTATGACATTCAATCCCAGGGGTAATCCTGAGCATAATATTTGGGCATTTATCTAAACTCTGAGCCAAATTGGTCGTAGTTTTAAGCTCTAACCAGTTATCGATAATGACGGTACATCCGCAGGCGATCGCATATTCTAATTCTTCAGAGGATTTATTATTACCATGCAAATACAGTAAATCGGGATTAACTCCTGCTTGGATCGCCGTAAATAACTCACCGCCCGAAACCACATCTATGCCTAGCCCTTCTGAAGCCACGATCGCACATACAGCCAGACAATTCCAAGCCTTAGAAGCATAAATGACCTGAGACTCGCCTTGATAGTGAGTCTTAAAGGCCTCTCGATACTGCTGACAGGCGGTACGCAAACTCACTTCATCCAGAATATATAGAGGTGAACCATATTGCTGTAATAGCTCCACGACATCACAACCACCAATTTCTAGGTGATCGCTAGAGTTGGTTTTGGCAGTTAGGGGTAAAAGTTGCTGATTGGGCGATCGCTTATCTAAGGGAGCCATTGCTAGGATTTAATTTAGGTTTTTAACTATTATGCCTGCAAAATCACCACTTTTCTGCTACTACATTATTTCTGCCATAGTTATTACTATGCTTCTTATCAAGTTCATTGAATGAGTAACATATACCAAGGTGTACCAAGGTGCAAGCGAAATTTGATCGGCAGCGATCGCAAGGCTGACTATAGATTGATTAGCACTTCAACTTCAAACGATGGTGATTTTGTCGCAACTGTATATATCTTTGCGGATAAAAGCTTGATAATTCAGAAGAATGGATAAGCATCTCTAAAAGAAAATCAGATACGAGCGGTCAAGTAAAAATTAAATATTTGGAAAAAGTAAATTAAAACCCTCAATATCTCTAAATATCTATAGTTGAGTAAGAAATTCTAAATCCTCTATGAGTTTTAAAGTTATTTGATGCTTAGAGGCAAAGATGGATTTTATCCACTTCAGAAGCTAGACCTTAGAGATCCATCCTGAAAGCTATAATATGCAAATAATAAACTAGCTAAAATTTTATGAATTTTGTTTTGAGTGTGTTGATCGCCCTAATTTTAGTCCTAATTCTCCCCATATCATTCCCAAACAATTTTTCTTATCACTCTTTAGTCAATATTACTTTCGATCAAGAAGCTCATGCAGCGATCGCTCCTCAATATTCTCAAATAATGACATTATCCCAATCTCAACTTAAGCCCGAAACCATCTCTACTAATACCAACTTAACCGAAGGCGTAACAAAAACTGTTCTCAAAAATGGCTTAACCGTTCTAACTAAGGAAATCAACACCGCCCCCGTTACTACTGTGCAGGTTTGGTATCGAGTCGGTTCTCGCAATGAAAAGCCTGGAATTACTGGCATCTCCCATCAGTTAGAGCATTTAATGTTTAAAGGAACCAAAGAACGCCCCATTCAATTTGGTAGATTATTTAGTGCCTTGGGTAGTAGCTCTAATGCCTTTACTAGCTATGATATGACTGCTTATTTTGGCACCGTCAGCAGCGATAAACTTGACTCTTTGTTGATATTAGAAGCCGACCGCATGGTAAACACGGTAGCGGGAGAGGCAGAACTCAAAAGTGAACGCACCGTGGTTTTATCGGAATTAGATGGCGGTAATAATAATCCTAGTACTCGTCTCTATCGAAAAATGATGGCGGCAGCATTCCCCAATAGTACCTATGGTGCGCCTGTAATTGGCTATAGGACTGATGTAGAAGGATATACTGCCGAACAAGTACAGAAGTATTACCAGACCTACTATCGCCCTGACAATGCCACTTTAGTTGTGGTAGGTAATTTTGAGACTAAGGCTCTGCTTCAGAAAATTGAAAAAATATTCGGTGAGATTCAAGCTCCACCTGTGCCTAAATCTATTGAAGCCACGGCAACCTATACACCTCCGACTTTTTCTGGTAATCCCATTGTCCTTAAGGAGCCTGGAAGTGTCGCCTTTTTGCAAGCTATCTATCCCACCCTCCCTCCCGTTGGGCATCCTGATATTGCGGCGATCGATGTTATGGATACAGTATTAACCGCAGGTAGAAATTCACGCTTGTATCAAGCCCTAGAACAAACAGGTTTAGTGAGTAATTCTGGCGGTAATGCCTCCACTATGATTGACCCAGGTTGGTATATGTTTAGTGCCACGGCTGCCCAAGGTAAGTCCCTCGAAGATATTGATAAAGCTTTATTGGCTGAAGTATCTAAGCTGCAAAAAGATGGGATTTCCCCTGAAGAATTAAGTCGGGCGCAAACCCAACTTCAAACCAGCTATATCTTGGGTAACAGAGATGTGAGTTCTCAAGCTAGTCAATTGGGGTATAACCAAACTGTAGCCTTAGATTACAAATATAGCGATCGCTACTTAAAGGATGTAAAAAAAGTTACCATTGCCGATGTGCAGAGAGTAGCAAAACAATATCTGAATCCTGAAAAGCGAATTTTAGGATTTTTTGAACCCACAAGCATTGTCGCCACCGCAAATACTGGCAGTGCCACTAATACTTTAACTAGCTATACCTCTGGTGCGCCCGTCGATCCAGCCGAGGTCGCTAAATATTTACCTAAAAGTGCTACTTCTAGTAGCGATCCTAGCCGTACCCCAGATAAGCCTGAGAAGATTAGATTTGCCAATGGTTTAACTGTGCTTTTGCAAAGCGATCGCAGTAGCCCAACTGTAACTTTAGTCGGTGAAATTAAAGCAGGAACTGGATTTGATAGTGAAGCTAAAGCAGGATTAGCTAGTCTGACTGCCCAAAATCTCTTAAGTGGAACTAAAACTAAAAATGCCTTGGCGATCGCTTCTATATTTGAAGATCGGGGAATAAATTTAGGATTTTCTCCCAGTCGAGAAGGTGTTAATTTATCCTCAGTGTTTTTGGCATCGGATTTGCCCGTAATTATTGAGCAACTGGGGGATGTATTGCAAAATTCTACCTTCCCTGAAGATGAGCTGGAGCTAAGTTTAAAACGGAATCTAACTAGCTTGAAATCGGAATTGGATAACCCTGGGAGCCTTGCCAGACGGAATTTTCAACAAAAGCTGTTCCCCAAGGGACATCCCTACTATCCTATGCGGACAGCAGAAAGTTTGAAAGCGATCGCCCGCCAAGATGTGATCAATTTCTATAAATCCTACTATCGCCCCGATACCACCACTTTAACTTTACTGGGAGATTTCGATCCTAAAGTTGTGAAAGAGTTGTTAGCCAAGGAGTTTGGTAACTGGAAAGCTGAAGGCAAACCTAAGCAATTAAAATATCCTGCGGTATCCCAACCTAAACCTGAAACTGCCCAACTCACCTTAAACGGGAAAACTCAAGCCGTAACTTTAATGGGACATCCTAGCATCATGCGGAGCGATCGCCGTTATTATGCTGCATTGGTATTAAATCAAGTTCTAGGCGGAGATACGCTTTCTAGCCGATTAGGAACCGAACTGCGCGATCGCCAAGGACTAACCTACGGAGTCTATAGTTATTTTCAAGCTGGACAAGGGGCAGGACAATTTGTGATTCAAATGCAAACTAATCCCCAAGATTCCCAACGGGCGATCGCTTCGGCTTTGGAAATATTGAAGTCGGTGCACGCTAAAGGTATTACCCAATCGGAACTTACAGCCGCAAAAGCCAGCTTGATTAATAGTTTCCCCGTGGATATTTCCAAACCTGAAAGTGTGGCAAGTTCAGTTTTAAGCGATCAAGTATTTGGTTTGCCAGTGGGAGACTTCTATCAGTTTCCTCGCAAGGTGGAGGCTTTAACCTTAGAGGAAGTGAATGCAGCAGCTAGGGAGTTGCTATATCCTGATAACTTGGTCGTAATTACTGCCACACCTCCCACGAAGTAATTCTTAGCTCTCGTTAGGATAGGTTCGAGGGGTATAGACCTTAACTCGATCGCCCCATTTGACAATTCTGGTTTTACTAGATCCAACTAAGATTACCGTTCTCATATCTGCTAGTTCTGGGGTTAAATCTGCGAGCGAAATTACTTTTACCTCCTGCCCCGATCGCCCTAAATTATGTCCTAAAACTACGGGAGTTTCGGGCGGTCGCCACTGTAATAAAATTTCTGTAGCCGCAGCTAATTGCCAAGTTCGTTCCAAAGATACAGGATTATAAAATGCGATCGCAAAATCAGCTTTGGCGGCGGCAGTAATCCTCTCTATGATCTTTTCCCAAGGTTTAAGAATATCCGAAAGCGAAATCACGCAAAAATCATGTCCGAGGGGCGCACCAACTAAAGCCGCAGCAGCTTGCATAGCCGATATCCCTGGGGCGACATGAATATCTACTCCACTCCATTCTGGCTTGGGCGATCGCTCCAATACTTCAAATACTGCCGATGCCATGCCATAAATCCCTGCGTCTCCTGAAGATACCACCACCACCGATCGCCCCTGAGCAGCCAAATCCAGTGCTAAACCTGCCCGATCTAGTTCCACTCGATTATCAGATTCATGCACCTGCCCATGGTTAGTAAATTCTGAGACTAGATTTAAATAGGTTTTATAGCCCACAAAATCCGTAGCCGATCGTAAAATATTCCTAACTTCAGGGGACATCCATTCCTTTGATCCTGGTCCAATGCCAATAATTGAAACTTTACCTTGTTTGGGAATCCGTTCATAAATTAGATGATTTGGGCTAGGCTTTGAGATGGCTTCATGGGGTTCTCTCCCTTCTATGATTTCAATAATATGAGTGCCATCAGAGGATAAAGGTAGATTACTTAACCATGGCGCAGTAGATAGTGCATTACCAATCAGTTTGGCACTTGCTCCCGCCAATAAATCTGCTAAAAAAGTCTTAGCCTCTTCATCGCTATTAACTAATCTCCAACCCAGAGGAGGGGATAATAGCGTAGTCTGAAACCGTAGTTCCCCTGACGTTGTGATTGCTGGACTAACATTTAAGGCAGTAGCAATTTGCCTAGCCAAACCATTCGCCCCATTTAATCCTCCCAAAAGTGGGACTACGGCACTTCCATCCTCAGCGATCGCAATTACAGGAGGCTCTGCCCGTTTATCCGTTAGCAAGGTCGCCAATGTCCGAATCAAAATCCCCGCCGCACAAATCCCAATAATTGGATGTCCTTGACTAAAAAGTTCTAACATTAGATCGCTAAACTTAGAGTAGGTTCGATCTGCCCGTTGGGTTCGACTTTCTAAACCATAGACCAAAGCATCCGATAAACTATTTTGAATTTGACGGGCGATCGCTAGACTAGACTCACTTAAAATAACAATTACAGGCGATTTCAAAATTAATAAATACTAGTTCAGATTTGAAGTGCAATAGGTTCTGATGACCTAGAGAATACTTTATAGGTCGTTCGGTAGTCAAGTGATTTTCTTGGTCGAAGATAAGTGCGGTACGGGCATCAACCTCTAGAGATTAACTAATTATTGGTTTTACGACTATCGAGAAAGATTGTGGAGAGCATCAAAGGCATAGCCCCGCATCTCATCGGCAATTCTCCATAACTCTTGCCCTGTATGTAGATGGTGGTCGTCAAAATTGAGGGTGAAATAGTTAAGCTCTTCAATCCCATCGCCAACTTGATTGAGACAGTGATAGAGATAGGCAGCTACCCCTGCGGCAGAAGCAGGATTTGGCATTCCTCTAAACAGGACTTGAGCATGGTTAAAAGCTGTACGACAATTTTGGATATAGGTTTGGAAATTTTCTAATAACTCATCATCAAAGGGATCGTCAGCCAACTGATCAATTTGTTCATCCAGATTGTCTAAGGTTTGATTTAGGATTTCGATAATTGGCTCATAGACTTGGGTTAGCCATAGATCTAATCTGATGTCTTCATCCAAGCCCTGCGATCGCTTTTTAACAACTCTAGATTCATTTATTACTTGGGGAGAGCGTAATCCCAGACTTTGATCGTAGGATGTTCGTGATTGGGGATTACTGAGAATTTCGTAGGCAATATTAATGGCAGAGATTTGATCGTGGTTATTGAGGTTAGGGTTACAGTCTGGATGAAATTTTTTGACTAACCTGCGGTATGCAAGTTTAATCTCCGTTTGGGTCGCTTGATGCTGCACTTGCAAAGTATGGTAGTAGTTAGTTTTATTTGCTGTCCGTGACATGATGAAATCTGTATATGACCCACTGGATTAGTTTACTCCAACAACATCGAATTTTTGCAGTAATCCGTGCATCGGATGTTGGTACCGCTTATAAAATGGCGATCGCTGCCGCAATTGGGGGCATTAGGCTATTAGAAATTACTTGGAATACTGATTCTGTAGAGTTTTTAATCCCGCAACTTCAGTCAGAGCTACCTCTTTGTCACATTGGTACAGGCACAATTTTAAATCTAGAAATGGCAAATCGAGCGATCGCCTGTGGCTGCAAATTTATATTTACTCCTCATACCAATCAAGCCTTAATTCAATATGTCAATGCTGCTAAAGTTCCGATCATTGCAGGGGCGATGACTCCAACCGAGATTCTCAATGCTTGGCAATGGGGAGCAGATGCGGTTAAGATTTTTCCGATTAAAACCTTGGGTGGTCAAGAATATCTTAAATGTCTAAACCCAGTGCTGGAAAATATTCCTTTAATTCCTACAGGTGGAGTAAATTTGGATAATGCGATTGAGTTTCTAGAGGCTGGAGCGATCGCTGTAGGAGTTTCTACGGATTTGTTTTTACCCCAAGCAATTATTAATCAAGATTGGCAACAAATTACGGATCGAGCGAGGGCGATCGGGGCTCAAGTAGAAAAGTTTAATCGCAGCTAACTTAAGAGATCTATTCAGCCGATTACTTTCTGGCTTTGGCTCTTTGATAGGCAAGGTCATGCTCTGCAAAACTGAGGACTTGCACCCGCTTCGGGGATGGTGATTCATATACTCGATATACCAAGCGATAACTCACCCCGTTGTCATCAATTTCTAAGGCTCTAAAGTTTCTAAGTTCTCCATACAAATCATGACTAGGAATATTTCTTGTTTGATAGGGATCAAGTTTTAATACTCTTTGATACTGAATGAAATCATCTCTTAATGCTTCAGGTAGTAATGATAAATCATCAGTATTAATAGATTGATGCAAATTAATCCTATACATCGGCTTTTTTGTAACCTCTATCTATCAACCACTTATTTAGTTCTAGCTCATCAATTTCTTCACCTTCTTCGATGACGGTAATCCACTGGCTAGGGTCGTCCTCATCTTGTAGGCGGGCGATCGCTTTGGCTTCGGCAGAATGTGGGGCAAGTTCAGATCCAAGGGCTTGATATAGTTGCCATTTTTGCTGTTTGGTTAAGGTTTCTACAGTTAAGAGCAATTCTTCAAAAGAAATATGAACGGGGATTAAAACGGGGCGATTACTTGTTTTAACTGGCTCATTGGTTACTACTGATTGCATAACTTTTCCTTGATTAACTTCTATGTTTTTACATCAACCTTTAATCTTAGGGTTAAGGCAAATTTCTTAAAGGATTTTAAATAAAAGAGCCTTCTAGCCAGCCAAGGAGGATAACTTAACGGTGTGTGACCCTTAACCTGATCCTTGGATTTTATCGATCTTTGTGTTTTTAGCTTTGACCCTTTGAACTTTGAGGATTAATATTTAACCTTTAAGCTTTGAGTTTTGATCTTTGACTCTAGATTGTTTCTGCAACAAACGCCCTTTAATCCTGGGCTAGGACACACTACTTAAGTTTTACGGCTAAAAGACCCAATTTTAGTTTACCTCAATCTCAGTGCGGCTATTGGATTCCGTAAGCACATAATCTACTTCTGCTTTAAAGTCTTCAATTTTGCCTTCTAAGTCTCTAATGCAGTTCAAAATATTACAGGGATCTAGTAATTCCACTTTGTTTCGTTCCCAAAAAATTCCTGAAAGTGCTTCGATTTCACTAACTTGACTTTTATCGCCCAAAAGACCTTGAATCTGCTGATCGAGTCGTAGTTGGGCTTTTTCTTGTTTAGTAGTTTGTTGCTTTTGTGCTTGGGTGTAGGATTCTTTGAGTTTGTATAACAGACTTTGTTCATACTCAATACTGGTTTTATATTCGATCGCCTCCGCTACAGTCATTTCCGCTCTGCCAATAGTAACTAGAGCGACAGCATTACTTTTAACGATCGCATTTTTGATTTTCTGTCTTCTACTAATTAGATCCTGAACTGATTGCAATAAGCTGGTTGCCGCTTGATTAAATTCATCCACACTTTTAAAACCTGATGGTGGGCGATCGCCTTCAATTATTTCTACCGATGATAACTTAGCAATGCCATTATGAATACGACTATCCAATAATTTCAGTTCTACTAGGGCTTTGGTTACAGTGAGAATTGTCATTAATTTGTGATCCTCTAGACTAATTTACTATAACAACAAAATTACAAAGTCATTATTTATTAGGCTTTTTTTATAACCTCGATCTATCAAAGAATAGAATATAGATGCTCTTGAACTTAAAGCTTTGTATTGTCTGGGAGCCTAAAGCAAGCTAATCTAAGAGGAGATAATTGATCAAAATCCAGCATTACTAATCAATACCTTGCCTGATAACTCTGACAACAATAATTCTGATACTAATTTAGTGCAACCAGAGGAAGAACTATTTCACCCCGATCCAGAATATATGCTGGTGCTTTTGAGTTCTGAGAATGTCTTAGAAAGAATGCAGGCAGCAAGGGCTTTTTGTGAGATTCAAGATCCTAGAGCCGTACCTAAGCTAATTTTGTTGTTAGATGATACCTGTACTTTAGTCAGGGTCAGCGCTGCATACGCTTTGGGTCGAAATCCTGATTTAAACCTTGCGGCTTCATCGGAGTTTTTACCTCAATTTTCCATTGTTGATTACCTGATTACTAAACTCAATGATGAGTGGAATGGCTATGTGCGTAAGGGAATCGTTTGGACATTGGGCAACTATAAAGATCCTAAAGCTTTAAATCCGCTAATATCAGCCTTAAAATACGATATTTCTGCGGTAAGACTCTGGGCGGCAAGTGCTTTGGGGCAATTAGGACAAGTAGGTGCGATCGCAGCAATAACAGAGGCTCTAATTAGCGATCGCATGGCTGGAGTGAGAAGTAATTGTGCGTGGGCTTTAGGAAAACTATTACTCAAAGTCGGCGATCGCTCTAACCGTAATGAAGCTTATCAAGAAGCCCTAGATGCTCTAATTAATGCCATAGATGAACTAGATTTAGGTGTCCAAAGTGATGCTAAATTCGCATTACGCAAACTGGGCGATCCCCGTGGGCTCAAAGTTTTAGAAAGAATAGACCTAGAGCAAGGATACTGTGACTATTTACCTTAACTCAGGCAAGTCTCTGAGTGTAAAAAGTAAAATTTTTACCGAAACATACTGCTCACGGAGGTGTCTTCATGGACTCGCCAAATTGTTTCTCCAATGAGGTTGGCGACAGATAAAACCTTAAGCTGGGGAAAATGCGAATATGAGGGAATAGTATTGGTTACAATCACTTCTTCAAACAATCCCCCAGATAACCGTTCGATCGCAGGTGGGGAGAATACCGCATGGGTAGCACAGGCATAGACTTGGCGCGCTCCAGACTTCCGTAAAATCTTTGCGCCTTCGTGAATTGTCCCAGCCGTATCAATCATGTCGTCTACCAGTACTGCAGTTTTGCCAGCGACATCACCGACCACATTCATTACTTCAGCCACATTATGGGTTTGCCGACGTTTATCAATAATAGCGATCGGGGCATCATTCAATTTTTTAGCAAAGGCTCTGGCTCTAGCAACTCCACCGACATCAGGGGAAACTACGACAATATCAGGCAGATTTTTACTGAGGAGGTAATCAAATAAAACTGGTGCCCCGTAGACGTGATCGCAGGGAATATCAAAATATCCTTGAATCTGGGCAGAATGCAAATCCATAGCAATAATCCGATTTGCCCCAGACTGAACTATGAGGTTGGCAACTAACTTAGCGGTAATGGATTCTCTACCTGCGGTCTTGCGATCGGCACGGGCATAGCCATAGTAAGGCATTACCGCTGTGATCTGACGGGCAGAGGCACGACGACAGGCATCAATCATAATCAACAACTCTGTCAAATTATCATTAACCGAGCGACAGGTAGGTTGAATTAGATAAACATCACAACCACGAATAGACTCTTGAACTTGGACGTAGATTTCACCGTCAGCAAAACTTTTTCGCAACATGGGGCCAAGTCCCATACCCAAATAGCGAGCAACTTCTTGAGCCAGAGGCACATTGGCAGAACCAGCAAATAATCTCAAACGATCATCTGCACCTGTAATAGGCACAAATCTTGGTGGATAGTTAGCCGTAGTTGATTGAATCACCTTTAATAAATCCAGATAGCTTTTATTGAATATCTTAACTAGCGATCAGTTAAGAGCGATTTGGTCGTCGCCGTTGTAAAAAGTCTGGGATATCTAAACTGGGCTTGTTATTTTTAGGATCAATGCCCCCAATGGTGGAAGATCTGCGGTAGGGGTTTTCAGGGCTATTGGCAAATCCTGTAGCAATGACCGTAATCCTGACTTCTCCTGCCATTTTCTCATCAATTACTGCCCCAAAGATAATATTGGCATTTGGATCGACTACTTCATAAATAATCTCCGCTGCAGCATTGACCTCATGTAAAGTCAGATCAGAACCACCAGTAATATTAAATACAACCCCATTGGCACCTTCAATCGAAGATTCAAGCAGGGGTGATGAAATTGCCGTCATTGCCGCCTCACGGGCTCGAGATTTACCTGAACCAATGCCAATGCCTAGGAGCGCAGAGCCAGCATCTGCCATCACCGCCCGAATATCGGCAAAATCCACATTTACCAACCCTGGGATTGTAATCATATCGGATATGCCCTGAACCCCTTGTCGCAAAATATCGTCAGCCACCCGAAAAGCTTCTTGAATCGGAGTTTGTTCTGCCGTAACTGCCAGTAGTTTGTTATTAGGGATAATAATTAGGGTATCAACTCGGCTTTGTAATGCTTCTATACCTTCTTCTGCCTGTTGTAGCCTTCTTCTGCCTTCAAAGCTAAAAGGTCTGGTGACAATTCCTACAGTTAACGCTCCTGCTTCCTTGGCAATTTCAGCGATTACTGGGGCTGCACCAGTACCAGTCCCACCACCCATACCTGCTGTAATAAAAACCAGATCAGAACCTTCAAGCGCATGTGCAATGTCGGCCCTAGATTCTTCGGCAGCTTTTTGCCCGATCGCAGGATTTCCACCAGCACCCAATCCTTTGGTGATTTTCTGCCCAATTTGAAAGCGTCTGGGGGAACTAGATTGCAGTAATGCTTGAGCATCAGTATTTAAAGACCAAAACTCAACTCCAGTAATTTCGCTGGCGATCATGCGATTAACAGCATTACCACCACCACCACCAACGCCAATTACTTTGATTCTAGCGGCACTACTCAGCATAATGTTATCGGCTTCGGGATCGGTTAATAGCTGCTGCTTTGAATTACTGATAGTGTTATTGCGGGTCTGAGCTACTTGGCGACGGCTAATTTGTTCGGCATCTATTGCCAAGGTTACGTTCTCATCTCGAGAGCTATGATTACCTAACTCTAAAACATTATCTTTAATCATTTTAACTGGGGCAGTATGTTAGTGAGGTTAATGCTGCTGGGAATATTAAATCTAACTGAATATTAAATCTAATTAAATTTTTGCTTTTAACTAAATATAAACTATCTGGTCAAGGATTACCAAACTGTCTGGAGAAATTCAGATTTGAGTTTGATAACTCTAATTTGACTAGTTAACTGAAGTTGAATTTTGCTCACAATACTCGTTAAATCATGTTTTTTTTGTTCAACTCGAACTTGTTTTAATATTTTTTACAACAGCCCAGAAGTCATAGATGAAATTTTAAGCTACATCAAACAAAACATTATTCATATAGCGATCTGCCCACTCTTGACCAAAGGCTTTTTCAAGAATCCGTCTGGTTTTATCGTTTTGTTGTTGTTGCTGACAGTAGTTGCGTTGACGGGCTTGAATGGCTGCTTGTTCTTCAACTGATACCACCCTAAGCCCAAGCTCGGAGGCTACTTCACAGACCTGAGTACAATATTTTTCTACGGTTTGAAAAAACAAATCTTCTTCATCTACTCCTTGGGGACGGACAAATACGCAAAATTCAGAAAATATTTCTTTGCCCCATGCAGGTACTTCTCTGGGTTGGCTGAAGCTAGACTGAGATTTTTGCCATTGCTGGATTGGTTCACTAATCGTGAGGGGGATTGATACTGTCGGAGAAATATCCACGATCGCCGCACTAATTCCCGCCTTACCCCCAATTAAATCTGCCCCAAATATGGGTAAAGGATAACCAAAATGTGGATACATCACACAATGGAGAATATCTAAACTTGCCCCCACTTGGGCTAGTTCGATGTGGAGTTTACGAAATTGGGGAGCTTGATAGCAGTGATTTTGAATGGTTAATCTTTCTCCTTCTAGTTTGCCTTCTACATATCCTAAGTCTTCAGGCATTTCATAGTTGGAGATGTCTAGATATTTGCGCCAAATTGCTTCAATGCGATCGCTAAGTTTATTAATTAGGGGATGAAAGTTACGGTTATCCATGGCGTGATTTGTGATTGTATATTTATTGTTTATCTAGATTGTTCATCTAGTTTGAGCCTGAGAATGAGACTCTAGTATAAATTTTTGAGTATTTTACTTAATGTGTTTTTGCTAAAAATCTTAAATTATTAGTTTGGTCTATATATCTAGACAACTTACTTTAGCTAGAATTATGGTTGAATTAATTATCCATTGGTAATTTGGTAAAAGGTGTTAAATACTATTGAAATAAATCATCCGATAATTGAGCCACTGCTCCATAAGAGTGATCATGAGCTTTTAGCTTTATTTCAAGGACATCCTGATTTGGGGCAATATTTAGTAGCTATTTTTTGTCGATATGGGCAAATCATTTATACCCTTACCCGTGATTCTGGGCGATCGCCTCTTCAATCAGATTATCTATTTTCTAAGGCTTGGGAACGTATTTATCAGGAGTTAAAATTATTACAGATTGAAAATGCTAAAACCCTGCAAAATTTTTTAATTGATATTACTGGAGTTGAGATTAATGACTTTAAGGAACCTGAGAATATCAAATATGACCTATCTTTGACTCCGCCAATTTTTCTATGTTACTTAAATCAAGCCCTAGAGCAATTACCTAAAGAACTACGACTAGTCTTAACCTTATCTAGCAACTTTAATTGGAGTTCTAGTCGGATTACTGCCTATTTGCGATCGGAGGGCAATTTGCTTCAAGATCTATTGCATCAGCACAGGGTTAAAGATATTGATAGTATGATCTCTAAGGCTAATTTAGATCTAATTCAACTACTGCCCCAAGATATTCAGGACATTTACTTATCAGAAGTTTCAAGACCAGTTACAGCTTAAATTTATGGAGGCTGAGAATATGACATCACCTTTGCTAAAAACAGCCCTTGCGGGGCTAAGCCTTGATCTAGAGCAAGAATTAAAAAGGTATAGGCACGATCAAGAAGTTAACTTTCCTGATCAATTAGCTCCTGATCAATTAGCTATAGTTAATCAAGATTCTGATTTAATTACTGGCATAAATTCTGATCTAAGTTTCAATTCAGTTTTAGATCTAACTTCAGATGATGCAATTCCAGATATAGATACTCAGGATTGGGAATTATCCTATCTCTTTGATGATTTATCTAGTGACTTATCAACGGATTTAGAAAACGCTTTAGAGGAAGAGTTTCAAAATCAAGTATTGACTAGAGAATTTGCCGAAACATCTACCGAAATATCTTCAGTTCAAGTTGATCAAAATTCTGAAGAATCTGCCCCCAATCTTTTAAGTCCGATCGGAATTATTGCCATGATCATCTTACTAATTTCCAGTGCTACAGTTGGATATCTTTGGGTTGATCCTTCTGGATTAAATAGACTAATCAAATCCGATCCAAATTCTAAGCCCACGAGTTCCTTACCAGCCAGATCAATAAATCAATCAATAAATCAAGTAGAGCTATTTCAGACTAGGGATAGAAAAGAACCAATTCCCTTTGTGGATTTCTCCATTAGCAAACCTTCTAACCAGAGGTTATCTAAGATTATATCTCCTTTCATATCTCCTATTGGGCTAGGTCGTTCCCTTGAGCAACCAATTAGAGTAGAGCCTGAAGCTAAGATTAAATTGGAGCCAGTTGTTACTAAACCAAAGCCTAAGCTGCCGCAGCCATCTGAGATGGAGAAAGCTGATTTAAATTCTAAATTAGATCCAGAGCCAACTTTATCTTCACCAGAAATTACGCCTAATTCGGCATTAAATACTCCGTCCACGCCAAATTCCACTCCTAATTTGGTGGATGGTAATATCTCTCTAGATGCCACTAGACTCAACCCAATTGGGGAAAGGATAGATGCTACTAAGCCAACTCCAAGCGTTGATTCTCAGGTTAAACCTGAAGTGACTCAAGAAATTAATTGATTTACCGATCGCTGCTTTTAATAACTAAATCGTAGATCGGTTGATCGGTGGTGCAGAGTAAGTGACATTCGTATAGATCTGGCTCTTGAACTCCGACGGAGGCGATCGCAGGTTTGTCGGGAAAGGGAATTAGGCGATCGAATAAAAATGACTGGTTAAATGATAGGCTGGCATCAAAATCGAATTGCAGTAAATACACAGCAGGTGGTGCTTTTAAGTAATCAAGCAATTGAAATCCTAAACGATATAGAGGCTGCCTGTGGTTATCTTTAAGATGATAGGGTTGATAGTATTTATCCTTATCCAGATCCTTTTCTAACCTAGCAATTACTTCAGCATAAATTACGCCCCTAGCCGTACAAACTATGGGTAGCCAAAAATTCCCTGCTTCAGTAGTGCCATAACCTAGGGATTGATTTACCCAGTTTCGGATGGATGTAAGTTCAGCACAAGTTGTAAAAATATCTGTTGTCATTACTATTTGTTATCAGTATTTGCCTGTATTTGCCTGTATTTGCGATCGCTAAATCTAGTCATCACTAAAAGTTGGCAGAGATAGACCTGCTGTTTGAATTTCTGGAACTTCAATCCGTTGCAGAGGCACAGTATTATGAGCAAGGCGATGGCTCAGGTTTTGAACTTCGGAATTAAGCTGAGTATTTTGTTTTTGTAATTCCTCGACTTTGGTTTTAACTGGTTCCATGCGCTCCGAAAATTTAGTGCTGTAAACGTTGGGTAAATTGTTGATTTTTTGTTGAAGATTTTGAGCAGTAGTAGTGGCTTCGTCTAGGGCTTGTCGGAGTTCATCCAATTGCTGATCTCGTTCTTTGAGCAAGAGTTCATAGAGGATTAGCTGCTCTTCACTATTTGCAAGTTTGGTTGTTAGGGTTCTAATCTCAACTAGGGCTTGTCGGAGTTCATCCAATTGCTGATCTCGTTCTTTGAGCAAGAGTTCATAGAGGATTAGCTGCTCTTCACTATTTGCAAGTTTGGTTGTTAGGGTTCTAATCTCGACCTCGTGCTTTTCGGAAACAGCTTGATTTGGTAAAAAAGCAATATTACCTTTTACTAATCTTAAAACCTCTTCCGATAACTGTTGGACTAGTAGATCTCTTTGCTGTAGCTCCTGTTGTAGTCGGATATTTTCATCTTGCAAGGTTTCCATTTAGCTAACTTAGAACTCATTAAATTAGTATTTTTCTGGGTCATAGTCTAGCATTTCCATGGCTATCCCTAAACATCTGGGAGAAATATAGGGCAGAATACTGGTGTATTCTTGTTTACATATTTTTAATCTAGCCGAAATGCAGCGATCGCCTAAAGAACAGATTCAGCAAGATATTATTGCCTGTCGTGAACATACCTTATCTCTATTTCAAGATTTAGATTATGAGACTGTTTCGACTCAAGTACATCCAGAATTTAGCCCCGCAGGATGGCATCTTGGGCATATTGCCTACACTTGGGACTATTGGATTTTGGGTAAGTATGCAGGACAAAAACTCACTGAGCCTAATTATGAGCGTTTATTTGCCGTAGATGGATTACCTAAAGCGGAAAGAAGCAGACTCCCAGAATTGGCAGATGTCATTAACTATGTAAATCTGGTGGGCGATCGCCTATTAAATTACTTAGAATCTACAAGCGAATCTACAAGCTTTAAAGCCAATACTGAAGAAGAAAGACTGTGGCGGTGGTTAATTCAACATGAAAGTCAGCACGCTGAGACAGTCACAATTATTTTGCAACTGCTGAATAAATTGCCTCATAATTGTCATCTCAAGCCGCAAATTTCCGACCTATATTCTAAGCCCGAACATTCTAAGCCCGAACTAATTACGATTGCATCGGGATCGTTTATCCAAGGTAATAACTGCATTAATTCCATGGATAACGAAAATTCGCCCCACTCAGTTTATGTGGATAGTTTTGCGATTTCTACCCATCCCGTCAGTCAAAGGCAATATCAGGACTTTATCAATGCAGGAGGCTATGATCAAAAACAATGGTGGAGTAGATCTGGGTGGCAGTGGTTGGAGGAGCAGCAGATATCCAAGCCGTTACATTGGCAAATTTTGGGTAACGATCTAGATGATCCAGTCTGTGGAATTAATTGGTATGAGGCTAGTGCCTACGCTCGGTTTGCAGGGATGAGGCTGCCCACGGAGTCGGAATGGGAAAAAGCGGCTAGTTATCTTGCTAATTATTGGGGCGATCGCAATATAAAAATCCCTAGGAACTTAGTGTGGGAATGGACATCAACTTTATTTCATCCCTATCCAAATTTTCTCCCCTTTCCCTATTCAGGCTATTCCAGTACTTATTTTGATCAACAACATTTTGTACTAAAAGGGGGAAGTTGGGCTAGTAGATCCTATACTTTGCGATCGCCGTTTCGGAATTGGTACCAACCCCACGTCCGCCAGATATTTGCAGGAGTGCGCTGCGTAAAGGTATAAATTTAGGAGTTGTTAAGAATGACCTTGAAATTTAGGGAATATGAAGCATTTTATTCACAATCAGAACCTGTTAGCCTTCAGATTTGAATTGGCGAAAAAACTAATCACTATTCAACTGCAAAATTGCCATGAATGCTTCTTGAGGTACATCCACAACTCCAATAGATTTCATCCGTTTCTTTCCTTCTTTTTGCTTCTCTAAAAGTTTCTTTTTCCGAGATACGTCGCCGCCATAGCACTTACTTAACACATTCTTACGCATGGCTGGAATATTCTCACGGGCAAGAATTTTAGTTCCGATCGCTGCTTGCACAGGAATTTGAAACTGATGGCGAGGGATAAGTTCTTTGAGCTTGGAAACCAGATTTTTACCTAAATGATAGGCTTTCTCACGGTGGGCAATACAGGCGAGGGCGTCAACGGGTTCATCATTCACGAGAATATCTACTTTCACCAAATCATTCTCCCGATAACCGATGACTTCGTATTCCATACTGGCATAGCCCTTGGTGCGAGACTTCATTTGATCGAAAAAGTCGGTCACAATTTCTGCTAGGGGTACTTCGTAGGTCAGAGTTGCCCGTTCTTTGGTGATATATTTCATATCCACATAAATCCCCCGCCGAGTTTCGCATAGCTCCATCAGAGTGCCAATATAGGTTTGAGGAGTCATAATATCCAGATGCACATATGGCTCTTCAATTTTTTCCCGTTCTTGGGGATTTGGTAGTTCACTGGGGTTATCAATTAATACCACTTCGCCTTTAATCTTGGTGACTCGATAAATTACCGAAGGTGCAGTCACAATTAAATCGAGATTATATTCCCGTTCCAATCGCTCTTGGACAATTTCCATATGTAGCAAGCCCAAAAAACCACAACGGAAACCGAATCCCATGGCATTGGAACTTTCTGGTTCGTAGTTAAGAGCCGCATCATTCAGTTTTAGTTTTTCTAAGGATTCTCTCAAATCTTCAAATTGATCGGCATCGGTGGGAAACATACCGCAAAATACCATGGGCTTTGCTTCTACATAGCCGGGGAAAGCTTCAGCAGCAGGATTAATCGCTGAGGTAATTGTGTCTCCAACCCTTGCGTGTTCTACGGATTTAATGGCGGCGGCCAAATATCCCACTTCGCCAGCATGGAGTTCTTGCACTTGAATTTGGTTTGGGGCTAAGACTCCGATCTCATCAATGACATACTCCTGTCCTGATGCCATAAACCTCACCCGATCGCCCTTTTTGACTTTGCCATCCATCACCCGAAAATACACCACTACGCCACGGTAAGCATCATAGTAACTATCAAAAATTAGCGATCGCAAAGGTTGATCGACCGTATCCTTGGGTGCAGGAACTTTTTTAACAATTTCTTCTAAAATTTCTGGAACCCCAACCCCCTCTTTGGCAGAAGCTCTCACGGCTTCGGTGCAGTCTAGCCCAATTAACTCTTCAATTTCGGCGGCAATCCGCTCTGGTTCGGCACTAGGTAGATCGATTTTATTTAAGACGGGAATAATTTCTAGGTTATTTTCCAACGCCAGATATACATTTGCTAAAGTCTGAGCCTCTACCCCTTGGGAGGCATCTACCACTAGCAAAGCACCTTCACAGGCAGCTAAACTACGGGATACCTCGTAGGAAAAATCAACATGCCCAGGGGTGTCAATTAAATTTAATACATAGTCCAAGCCGTCTTTGGCAGTGTATTTCATCCTTGCCGCTTGAAGCTTGATCGTAATGCCTCGTTCCCGTTCTAAGTCCATATTATCGAGAAACTGCTCCTTCATCTCCCGTGACTTTACCGTACCTGTAGCCTGCAACAAGCGATCGGCAAGGGTAGATTTGCCATGATCGATGTGGGCAATAATCGAAAAATTACGAATTCGAGATACAGGAACGTCAGTCATAGCTTAATTCTTTCGGGCATTTACTTTATTCCATATTAACCGCAAAAGATCGCAATCCGCCAATGACTCAAAGGTTCAGATCTAAACTATCTATAATAATTTTTTTGAAGTTAGGCTTTAGTGACAGCAAATAATACCAGTGGCTTACACCACTCTGAATAATTTGTTAAATAATGAATCGCCAATAATTTCTTGAAATTCATCAACGAAGCAAATCATCTTTGAGTCCTTAATCTTGGAGAGAAGCAAATAACTTTGACGGGGATTTCGGTTTGGTATAACGTTGCCCATCACCTACAGCTAGAAATCTCTGCTTCTTAACCAATTAACTCTAGGCGGTCGGCGTGGATGGGTGTTGTTGTACTTCTGGTTAGCCGTAATTAACAGGACTCAGCATGAACGACTTCACTTAATGCTTCATCAATCACTGTATCGCTGACCCCTCGACGCTTCAAACTTGCTATTAAAGCCGTCACTGTCTCACTCTCAAATCTTTCTAAATCAACGCGCAAACATTGACCAATATAAGCACGAATCAATGGTTGATAACCTGAGAAGCCCAACAATGGAGCGACTTTCTTCAGATCTTCTATAACATCTTCGGGCATACGGATCGTCACGCTAGTCATAGGACGATTTCGCTCTAATCGCTGTTTTAGTGATTCAATCTTCATACTCTACCCTCTCCTGACGAGTTGCTTTGCGTGCTGAAATAATCCGAATGACATTCTCTTCACGCTCAATGTGAACCACATACAGTAGATTCCACCGAGCATCCAACCCAATGACCGCATCACGAGTTTCCTCATTACGGCTGGCATCAACCACAACTAGAAACGGGTCGAAGAAGACTTCGGCAGCTTGTTGGAAACTAATCCCGTCATGATTTGTGGGATTGATCTGCGCCTTTCCGTCGTCCCAGACAAAGCTTGATGAGGACTTGAGTACTGAAGGTATGTTGGGTGGTGCGCCTGCTCCTAGATAATCGTAAGCGATCGCCCATCCAAACCAAGATCGCTCCGATCGCCTCAGTATTATTTCTCTTAGCGGCGGGATGCATCCTGAAAGGAATCGCCAATAATTTCTCGGAACTGAACAACAAAGCGAACCATTTTTGATTGCCCAATCGTGGCTAAAAATTAAACAATCCTATCTAGCGTAGGGGTTGAGAATAACGGCCTAGTTGAGCGTCAACAGATAGAGTTAAAATCAGCACCAATATTTCTTAACTGTCCGCTCCAACGCAGTGTTAGGTTGCGTTTGGCTCTGGAACTTGCAAATCGCGGCATATTTTTCGAGCAAGTAAGTTATTAATATCACGATGACGGGGAATAGACGTTGACTTCTGTGCAGCCCGATTGACGTATATGGTGTGTTTCCCACCTTCTCTTAAAAACTCACAACCATGCGTTTCAAGATGACGAAGTAAGTCTATACGCTTCATGCAACAGACAAGAAAATAGGTTCACGAATAACGTCCTGATCTTGAAGTAATTCTTCTGACAAAAAGCGGTTAGCTTCAAGTACCAAATTAATAGCTTCTTCTAGATTAACCCTTGCTTCATCAAGAGTATCAGCCTGAGTGTTTGCTCCAGGCAGTTCTTCGACAAAACCTATGTAGCCCTCAGATACCTTCTTAAACACTTTAGTCAGTTGAAAGGTCACAGTTATACCTTCGTATATATTTTCAGCAAGTATATCACCAAAATTAGAGCAAAAAGCAAAGCAAAAACAGTTATTTACACCACTGCTGTTCACAGGGAATTCCATCATTGTTCCCATCCATCTTAACGCTTGGACAGTTTTTTAAGAAGAAAATTGCTTCCGCACATGATGTCATTTGTGAACAGTGAGTTCTGCCATCGCACCTGAATAACGGAGACGGGACGAGTTCTTTCTGAGGAATTGGGCTATTATTTATTGAACTTGGTACTTCTCTGTTGCTGATGGCAAAAGGGCGGGAACTTTGATATTTCGTGTATATCTGCCAACCAAGGAAACAAAGAACCAAAATGACAATGAACTTTTTCATGTGAAGAATCTAGCATATATTCATATATTGTCAATACTTTACCTAGCGATCGATAGAAAGGCTGAATTGATCGCCTCTCCCCCACCCAAACTGCGATCGCTCTAATTGAAAATCCCTTCAGCACTTGATTCTATATTTATTCAGCAAGCCCTAATTAATTTTGGCGAACGTTGGGATAAGCTCTACTCCACAATTAGTAAGTCTTGGCTTAAGCACTGGGAACCCATTATTCCTTTCTTTGCTTTCCCCAATGACATCCGCAAAGCTATTTACACTACTAATGCCATTGAGTCGATGAATATGACTCTACGCAAAGTTTTACGCAATCATCGTTCTTTTCCTACTGATGATTCTGCTTTAAAAGTTGTGTTTATGGCAATTAATAACATTTCTAAAAAGTGGACTATGCCGATTAAAGATTGGAAAGCGGCTTTACAAAGATTTGCTATTGAATTTGAAGGTAGATTTACTGCCTGATTTTCTTACTTGACACAATCCTATTGACAAACCCAGTTTTTGCATAAAGAGTATTTACAAAAATAAGGAGTAATCTCTAAACTCTCAAAGCAATGAAAAATAGATTAGTTTTAGTCATCTGTATGGTTGCGTTTCTAATCGCTATATTTACCCTATTTGGTTTTCTTTTTACTCCTTATTTTATTGGGAAGTTATCGGCAATTGCTTTACCAACTTTCACCTTTTCCAAGGGAATACCGATTTGGCTCTTAAGATTTATATTTGAGTTGCAAAGAAGCTTTAATCTAGCGATCGCCATAGTCTTAACTTTTGGACATATTATTTTTCTCTACTTTGCTTCTACGGCAATAGTTATGGGACTAGGTTCTTCCAAATCTTTAAGCTGGTTTGCGATCAGTATCTATAGCTATGGAGTTGGATTATTAATACTTTTAAGCGGAATCTTGAGTATATTAAAATTAGATTTGTCCTTAGCGATCGCTACAATTCCCCTAGGGATCACGACAGGAGGAATAACAAGATTATTTTGGTTTCAGGGCTATAGACGAATATATAGTGCTTTGACTGTATTAATTGCAGTTATGCTAGGCAACTTTTTAGGAGTTTTTGTATTTGCTGCAATTCTAGCAATTCAAGCTCCAGGGATAAATGGAATCAAATGGACAACACTCCTTTTCCCAGTATTTTTATTGGAACTATGCCTAGCCCTTTCTATTAAAAAACAATTACAGTACCAGAATTCCTAGCCACCAATTTTTATCCTATGTATAAAAAAATTCTGTATAAAAAACTTCAGTATAAAAAATTAGAAGGAAGCTATCATCAGATTAAAACCGAAGATGATACTATTAAAGTAGATAGTTTAATATCTAAATCAGTTAAAAGCGAACTGATATGAGAAGCCATAAAATCAACCAACACAAAAGCCATGGAACTTTGGGAGCAAGTTAGTCGCCATCGGGTGCATTACATTATTGATAGCTATGAGCTATATGGTGATGACATGGAAGATTTTAACGACTACTTGGATGACCTTTTAACTGCCTACGCTCCGCCCCAAATTGAATTGGCGATCGTCGAAACCATTGTGGCAAGTTGGCTGAAGTTACCGATTACTAAAGGTATAGAATTTATCGAACAGGCTCATGCCCGCTTAAAATCTTGGGAAAGCGTCTCTAACTCTACCCTGACAGCATCACAATTTCAGCAAATAACTGGACTTGATCCTACTCCAGTATTTGGTCAATGTTACGTTGATCGCGTGGGGTCCAAGTAATATTTCCAGTCTGATACTGTTCGATCAGTAAAGGCAAGCTTTTGCTGCTGTAAATAGCCACGCCGAGTTGTTGCATACATAGGTGATAGACGATTAAGGGCGTATGCTGCAACTTCATCAGCTTTAGTTTTGGCTTTGATACCAGAGGCAAGTCGCATGATTTGGGCTTTTGCCTATTCTACAACTAGTTCTTCAATAGCATTTTGACAACCTTGAATAGCCATTAAAACAAGTTTTAGGTTAAGGTGTTGGATGTCTAATTTTATTACAATTAAGATTTTTCAGGTAATTTTTCGGACATCTTACTTTTTAGCCATAGCAATCTTATTTGAATTAGAAATGGGGTTAAGGGGTGGAACCCCTTTATGGGGGCGCAGCCCCCACACCCCTCTTTTACTTTTTCTTATATTTCAGTTGAGAATGCTATATATTGACCAAAATACACTTTGGCAAAACACAGCTAAAAATATAATCAGCATTAATATTGAAACTATAACCAAAATACAAATATGGGCAATCTTACAACTCAGTTGCAAAACCTGTTAAAGAAGATTAATGCACTTCTACCGCAACTTCAAGAGCGTTTAGCCAAGCTTGGGCAAAGTTTGAGTCAAAAAATTCAAGCTCAGTCTAATTCTGATCCAGTCCAAAAATCAGTTCAAACTCCCCTAAAACCATCAGCTTTAGCTCCATTACAGACAAAAGTAAAGGCTGAATTACTCGAAGCATGGACTTTTATCCAAGATCGTCTATTCCCAACCCTGCTTGCCTTTGTAGCTGTGGTAGTTGATAAAATTGATCCACCTCTAGGTAAGGCTGCGGCACAAGTTACATCTAATCCCAAGGTTATTGATGCTTGGCAAAAACTTCAAGCTAGGAGTATCTGGCAAAAGGGATATATTGCCTTGGCTCCGATTGGGCGATCGCTAACAGAAACTCTCAAGCCGATCACTACGTCTCCAAGTATTAAACCAATTTTGGCTAAACCCTTGGGTACCTCTGCCTTGATCTTGGTTTTGACATTTCTATTATCCCTAAGACCTCATCCTGTGACTTCGGCAGTAGTTGTAGAGCCACCAGCAGTAAAACAAGTTGCTGAATTAATGCCCCTAATTCCCCCTGAGACTGGAGATGCTCCGATTTCGCCGCAAAAAGTATTAGTTTCTAGTATTCAAGCCCAAGTTACGGATATTTCTAAATCCTACGGCGAAGCTTTGATTGCTTCAGTGCAGACTAATTTTAAGCTTGGTAGATTAATGGTGCAGTTATCCGATGCTTGGTATCAGATTAATCCTGAAATTCAAGAACAGCTAGTAACAGATTTGGAAAAGCGATCGCAAGCTTTAGGTTTCAAAAAATTATTTTTACTAGATACAGAACAACATCTTTTGGCAAGAACCCCAGCGATCGCTGCCGAAGGCGGGACAGGGATGATTATTTTAAGGCGTTAACTATGGCTGAGACTAAAACTAAAGAGCAGAAAGATCAACAGCATCCTCTCTATCTAGGCGATCGCAGCCTTGTTAACGATTTACTACGGTCTGAACCACCTACGGATCGCAATTTTGCCGACTTGGCAAGACTTTGTATTCGTTACCGAGGATTTCCAGGGGCAAGGGATATTCAAACCGACCTAGTAAAAGTCTTAAATCAATGGCAATTATCTGAGTCCGAATTATTTGCTAAAACTCGGACAATTCACGCCGAAACTAAAGTTTATAATTCCACCAAAGATGGCAGGGATGATTGGTCATAGGGAGATATATAAACCCTGCTATGGAATTAAAATTACTAGTTAAACTCAGCTCGGGATCAGAAAATATTAATTAGAGTCTATGACTACGTTTCAAATTTAGATCCCCCCACCCTCCTTAAAAAGTGGGGAATAAAAGTCCCCCCAATTTAAAGTTTTATGGCATTTATGGCACCAATTAAATGATCAAAACCCTAATTATTGCCAGTAGCAATGCTGGAAAAGTTGCAGAGTTGCAGGAGTATTTACATGATTTCCCCAATGACCTCAGGTTTGATTTAAGGTTAAAGCCCCAAGGAATAGAAGTAGAAGAAACCGCTACCACATTCCTTGCCAATGCCTACCTCAAAGCTTCCCAAGTGGCGATCGCTACCCAAGAATGGGCAATTGCAGATGACTCTGGTTTAGAAGTAATGGCTCTAAATGGCGCACCAGGAATATTTTCGGCTCGTTATGCTAATTCTGATTCTGAACGGATCAAAAGGCTACTTTCTGAACTCAAATATGAATCTAATCGTCAGGCTCAATTTGTATGTGCGATCGCTCTCGCTAATCCCAGTGGAGAAATTGTGGCAGAGGCTGTAGGAATTTGTACAGGTGAAATTATTGATTTACCCCTTGGCGACCATGGCTTTGGCTATGATCCAGTATTTTATGTGCCTAAATACCAGTTAACTTTTGCCGAAATGCTGCCAGAATTGAAATCCCAGATCAGTCATCGGGCAATGGCTATGGCAATTTTACGACCTCAGATGATCGAATTATTCGTCTAATTTTAGGTCAGATTCTAGCAATTGCAGATGGTTGCTAATATGCTGGACTTCTTGGAGAATCATTTCAATATTCACCTCATTCTTAAGATTAACCTTGTAGTCTGCCTCACTGCGAATGCGATCGCCAATAGCTTTACGATTTTGACTCATGACAATTAGCGGTCCTTGAAGTGACACAATAATTGCGAGGAGTAAATTATAAAAAACGTAGGGATAGGGATCAAAGGACTGGGAAAATATAGTTGGCGAATTTATAATCATCCAACCCACTGTCAATCCCCCCAAGGAAATAATAAACATCCAACTACCATTTAACTCAGCAACCCGATCCGCTAGGCGATCGCTCCAGCTTAGATTGCGCTCGATCTCCTCCTCCACATTTACCGATGCTCTGTGAGAGAGTAATAAATTTGTATCCCGTAATCGTCCTGCCATGGTGCGGAGAATGGTCATGGCAACCCGTGGTTCCGCATGAATATAGTTGGATAGCATCTCTCTAGTTAGCTCTAGCAAATCCGTATCTGTAGTAGCGATCGCACTGGCACTTCTGGGTTTGTCATCAATTAAAGCTAGTTCACCAAAATATTCACCACGGATTAAATCCTTGAGAGATATAGATTCCGAAGCTTGATCAAGCACAGAAATATTCACACAGCCCCTAGCCACAATATACATGGTGTCGCCTATGTCCCCTTGCTTAAAGATGATTTCATTATTTTTGTAACTCCGCAGAGTGACAGCGTATGCTAGAAAATCAAGGTCTTCACTACTCAACCCCTTAAATAAAGGAATACTTTGGAGCAGGACATTTTTATTCATAGAAATTCAGGGACATAACTATCCTTGATTTTGACACTTCTCATGCCACTAGCCAACACAATCACCCGAACCCATCTCAATTACTTGGCAGGTTAAAAACATAATTTGGCTGTGGAAATTGAGGAAGATCTTTCTACGGATAGCGATGGGGATACCACTAGATATTACTATCCTATTATTAATTAGGGCTTGCTGAAAAAGACTACAGAGCCAAAATAGATGCCACAGAGCCCGAAAATCGGGATATTCGGAGTTGGATTCCAAAATTTACCCTATAAATTGGCACCGTAGTGCAA
>VYKS01000208.1_pt1 | contig 31822 bp, 40 predicted proteins | sample 5114511 | NCBI WGS metagenome assembly VYKS01 (sample SAMN12291795, study PRJNA351875) | freshwater metagenome | isolation source: freshwater lake | place: USA: Michigan, Gull Lake | collected 2011-07-05 | reverse complement strand
GGCTTGACCCGGGGCCGGGCTTCTTCGTCACCCTCAGTCGGTCAAGCCGGCGCACGCAAACACGAATCCGCTTTCCTACAGACCCCCATCCGGCATATCTGGATGGTCCGATGACGAACCCGGACGCCCTTCCCCACCCGACCGCCGCCACGCGCCGCAGGTCAGGCCGCGTGGACCGACGCCGACAGTGTAAAGTCAGTGTAAACTTCCGCGCCTCAGGCCACGTTCGCCGCCCGCGTCAGGCTCAGGAATACGTCCTCCAGATCCGCTTCGCGTGTGCTGACGTCAACGATGCCGAACCCCGCCGCCTGCACCGCGCCCAGCACCTCGCCGGCATTCGCGCGGTCCTTGCGATAGGTGATGACAAGGGTCCGCTCGCCCTTCGCCTCGATCTTCTGGAAACAGCCATTGGCGGGCAGATCGACAATGTCGCGATCGACCACCACCTCGACCGCCTTTTCCTGAGTCTTGCCGACCAGCTCGCGGGTCGGTTCGTTGGCGATCAGCTTGCCGTGATTGATGATCGCGATGCGATCGCACAGCTGCTCGGCCTCCTCCAGATAATGGGTGGTCAGCACCACGGTGACGCCCTGATCGTTGAGCGTGCGGACATAGGCCCAGAGCTGCTGGCGCAGTTCGATGTCCACGCCCGCGGTCGGCTCGTCCAGCACCAGCACCGGCGGCGAATGCACCATCGCCTTCGCCACCATCAACCGCCGCTTCATCCCGCCCGACAGCGTCTGCGAATAGGCGCGCGCCTTGTCCTCCAGATGCACCGCGCGCAGCAGCTCCATCGACCGCCGCTTCGCCTTGGGCACGCCGTACAGCCCGGCCTGGATCTCCAGCGTTTCGACCGGCGTGAAGAACGGGTCGAACATGATCTCCTGATTGACGATCCCGATCGCGCGCTTGGCGTTGCGCGGGCTGGCGTCGATGTCGAAGCCCCAGATGCGCGCCGTGCCGCCGGTCTTGTTGACCAGCCCCGCCAGAATGTTGATCAGCGTCGACTTGCCCGCGCCATTCGGCCCCAACAGCCCGAAAATCTGCCCACGCGGGACGCTGAAGGTGACGTTGTCGAGGGCCTGTTTGCCCCCGGAATAGACCTTGGAAAGGCCGTCGATCTCGATCGCCGCGTCGCTCATGTCGCGGAAGTGGGACGGTGCGCGCCGATTGGCAAGCAAATCCGCACCCGAGCGGCCCTCAACAAGCCATTGCCGCCTCTCCACCGCTTTGCTAACCGCACTCCCATGATCGCGCCGCCCGAAGTCACCCGCGTCACCACCGCCCGCGTCGCCTGTGACGGCGCGCATGCCGGGATTCCCGCCGCGCTCGGCCATCCGCGCGTGTTTCTGCAGATCGACGAGCATGGCTATGTCGATTGCGGCTATTGCGACCGCCGCTTCGTGCTGATCGGCGGCCCCGCCGATGGCGCCGATCAGAGCGATTTGCCCGACATCGCGTCTGGCGCGAGCGTCTAACCCGCCTATATTCCGGGGATGTACAGCGATCCCCGAGGCTTCCTCTACCGCGACGGCTTCGATGCCGACGCCGCGCAGCGCCTGACCGCATCGATCCTCGCCACGGCCGAGGATGGCGAACTCTACCTGCAATATCGCAAGTCGGAGGCGTTCGGCTTCGACGACGGGCGGCTCAAGACCGCGTCCTACAACACCGATTCGGGCTTTGGCCTGCGCGCGGTGAGCGGCGAGACCACTGCCTTTGCTCATGCCAATGAGATCAGCGACGCCGCGATCCGCCGCGCGGGGGAGACGATGGCGCTGATCGACCCGGCGACCGGCCCCAAGGCTGCTGCACCCGCGCGCACCAACCGCCACCTCTACACCGACGCCGACCCGCTCGACCTGGTCCCCTTCGCCGACAAGGTGAACCTGTGCCAGACGATCGACGCCGCCGCCCGCGCCCGCGACCCGCGCGTGGTGCAGGTGTCGGTCAGCCTGCTCGGATCGTGGAGCGTGGTCGAGCTCGTCCGCCCCGACGGCTTCATCGCGACCGACATCCGCCCGCTGGTGCGCCTCAACGTCAGCATCGTGGTCGAATCCAACGGGCGGCGCGAGACCGGCAGCTTCGGCACCGGCGGCCGCGCCCTCTATGACCGGCTGATGCAGCCCGAGACGTGGAACCGCGCGATCGACGAGGCGCTGGCCCAGGCGCTGGTCAATCTCGACGCGGTCGATGCTCCGGCCGGCGAGATGACCGTGCTGCTCGGCCCCGGCTGGCCCGGCATCCTGCTGCACGAGGCGATCGGTCACGGCCTTGAGGGCGACTTCAACCGCAAGGGCACGAGCGCCTTTTCCGGCCGCATCGGCGAGCGCGTTGCGGCGCCCGGCGTCACCGTGGTCGATGACGGGTCGATCACCGACCGCCGCGGATCGCTGTCGATCGACGACGAAGGCACGCCGACGCGCGAGACGGTGCTGATCGAGGACGGGATCCTGCGCGGCTATATGCAGGATCGCATGAACGCGCGGCTGATGGGGGTCGAACCGACCGGCAATGGCCGCCGCGAGAGCTTCCAGCATGCACCCATGCCGCGCATGACCAATACCTTCATGAAGGGCGGTCAGGACGATCCCGACGAACTGCTGAGCCGGGTCAAGAAGGGCATCTTCGCCAAGAGCTTTGGCGGCGGTCAGGTCGACATCGTGTCGGGCAAGTTCGTGTTCAGCTGCACCGAGGCGTACAAGATCGAGAATGGCAAGCTCGGCGCCCCGATCAAGGGCGCGACCCTGATCGGCGACGGGCCGACCAGCCTGACCCGGGTGATCGGGATCGGCAATGATTTCGCGCTCGACGAGGGCATCGGCATGTGTGGCAAGGGCGGCCAGTCGGTGCCCGCTGGTGTCGGTCAGCCGACGCTGTTGCTGGACGGGCTGACCGTCGGCGGGACGGCTTAGAGCTTGTTTCAGCGCTGCTGAAACGGCGGCGGCACCGGCCCGGTCCCCGACCCGGCCACCCAACGACAGTGTATTCTATGGGTGGCCGCGTGGGGGAGCGGGCCGGTGCCGCGATTCAGCGCAGCTGAATCCAACTCTAAGCCAGCAAGCGCGCGACTTCGTTGAAATCGTGCGCGATGTCGTGGACGCCCAGCGCGCGCAGTCGGCCAGCATGGTCCGGTCCGCAATGATTGCCTGCGCACAGGCCGATGACATGCGCGCCCGACGCCACCGCCCCGGTCGCGCCCACCGGTGAATCCTCAAGGATCGCACAGCGTTCGATCGGCACGCCCAGCTGCGCGGCGGCGTGGAGATAGATATCGGGCGCCGGCTTGCCACGCGCCACATGCTCGCGGCCGCTGAAGATCCGGTCGCCAAATACATCGCGGATGCCGAGATGGTCGAGATGCGTGCCGATCCAGTGGCTGCTGCTCGACGACGCGATGGCGCGCGGCAGGTCGGCGGGCAGCGCGCGGACGAACGCGACCGCCCCGGCGACCTCAGCCACGCCTTCGACCAACACGCGGCGATTCTCCGCCTCACGCGCGTCGTGGAAGTCCTCGGGTAGGGTACGTCCGATCCAGCGTTCTATCGCCTCGATGAACTCAGGCCCGGCAAGGCCCATGAAGTTCGCCATCGATTCCTCGGGACTGGTCGGGTGACCGATCGCGGTCAGATACTCGGCGATGTGCCGATTTCCCTCGAACTCGCTCTCGAGCAGCACGCCGTCAAAGTCGAAGATCAGCGCATCGAAGCGGACCGACAGGCTCATGCGCGGGGTCCGAACAGCGCCGTGCCGACGCGGACATGAGTCGCGCCGATCGTCACCGCGACCTCGAAATCATCCGACATGCCGATGCTGAGCCCCTCCAGACCCGCCTCGCGCGCCAGCTTTGCCAGCAAGGCGAAATAGGGGGCCGAATCGACGCCCACCGGCGGCACCGCCATCAGCCCGGCGATCGGCAGCCCCACCGCCTGCGCCTCGGCCAGCAGCGCGGGCAGTTCGGCAACGGCGACACCGCCCTTTTGCTGCTCGTCGCCGATATTGACCTGGATGAAGCAATCGGGGCGCTTGCCGCTCTCCGCCATCGCCTTGCCCAGCGCGGCAACCAGCGACGGGCGATCGACCGAATGGATGACGTCGAACAGCCCCACCGCGTCGGCGGCCTTGTTCGACTGAAGCTGGCCGACCAAATGCAGGCGAATGTCGGGCGTCGCGGCCTTGAGCGCAGGCCATTTCGCCGCCGCCTCCTGAACGCGATTCTCGCCGAACACGCGCTGCCCCGCATCGATCAACGGCTGGATCGCGTCAGCCTCATGAGTCTTGGACACGGCAATCAGCGTGACGTCATCCGGGCGACGTCCTGCAATCTGTGCGGCGCGGGCGACGCGGGACTGGATGTCGGTAAGGCGGGTGGAGGCGGTTTCGGCGGACATGATCGGCGCTATAGGTGGCACGATGCCGCGCCGCCACCCCCACCCTGCCCGTCTGCCACGCCGCTGGCTGATGACCGATGAGCGGCTGGGGGACTCCCTGTGGAGCGCGATCGACGCGTTGCCGCGGGGGTCGGGGATCATCTTTCGGCATTATGCCACGCCGCAACCGGCGCGATTGCAGCTGTTCGAGCAGGTGCGATGCGCGGCGCGGCGCAAGGGCCTGATACTGGTGGTCGCCGGGCACCCGCTCGGCCGGGGGCCCATTGACCGTCACGGCCGCCTGCGCGGTGCGCTGACCGCACCGGTTCATTCGCGGATCGAGGCGGTTGCGGCGGCCCGAGCTGGCGCCGCTTTGCTGTTCGTCTCCCCCGTCCATCCGACTCGCAGCCACCCCGGCGCGCCTGCGCTGGGCCGAGTCCGGTTGGGCATGATGATTCGCGGGCTAAAGCTGCCAGTGATCGCGCTGGGCGGCATGAGCGAACGGCGCTGGCGCGCGCTCAGGGCGCTGGGCGTCCATGGCTGGGCTGGGATCGACGCCTGGGCCTAGCCCGAGGTCAGCGATCAGAAGCGGATCGCGGTTCCGACATAGACCGCCTGGCTGTCGCGGCGGTCGTCCTTCAGCTGCGGCAAGCGATCCTTCTCGCTGTTGTACCGCACGCCGGCGGTGACATCGAGGTTGCGGGTGATCGAATAAGCGCCGCCGACATCGATCGAATAATTCGGATCGACGGTCAGCAGGCTCGGGCCACGCTCGGTCGGCCGTTCGGTCGTCGCCTTCACACGACCCGACGCACGCTTGCCGGTGTAGGAAAGACCCAGGTCAAGCTTTTCGCGGCTGCCAGGCTGGCCTGCCAGATCGAGCTTGGCGAGGTCACCCGAAATCGCGAAGCGCTTCCACCCGACCGAAACGCCCAGGTTGTACGCGATCGGCTGAAGCGTGACCGAAGCTGGTGCCGCGGCGCCGCGATCGGCGACTGCGGCCGACGGACGCACGGTCCGCGCGCGGACCGCGACGGTCACGCTGCGGTTGCTTGATCCACGCGTGTCAGCGGGGGTGAAGCGGAAACCGGTACCCGACAGCCCACTGCGCGCGAGTGCGGCGGCGAGTCGCGGATCGGCCGATGCCGGGGTGAAGGTGCCGATTCCCGCAATCGGGGCAGCACGAACCGGCGCAACGCGCTGCGGCGTGCCGGTCTGGGCGAGAAGCGACGGCGCGGCAACGAGCCCGGCGACGCCTAGCGCCCCCAGTCCCAAGACAGCGATGATCCGACGAACACGCATTGCAACCCCTTACTCACGAACGTGACTACCATAATCGGGCCTTACTGTTCCACCGGGGGAATCCGATTTCGCCGCAGGTGTTGCACAAGACGCACAGCCCGGCCCGGCAAGGAGGCGTCCGGGGTGTCGGCTTGCGCTTGCGGCGCGCGCGTCAACATCTATAGATGCGCCCTGAGTAGATGAGACTTCCGATAGGATGATGCCGATGAACCGCCAGTTGCGCACCGCGATCCTGGGCAGCGTTGCCCTTACCCTCGCCGCGTGCGGCGGTGGTGGCGATCGCCCGCGTGCCGACCTTGCCGCGTCGCAGGTGACGACGATCGGCGTCAACGCCTATCTGTGGCGCGCGGCGCTGGACACGGTGTCGTTCGCACCGATCGCGCAGACCGATTCGAACGGCGGCGTGATCGTCACCGATTGGCATGTGAATCCGAATCTGGCGACCGAGCGGGTCAAGATCACCGTGGCGATCCTGGATCAGGATCTGCGCGCCGATGCGCTGCGCGTCAGCGTCCAGCGTCAGCAGAATCGCGGTGGCCAGTGGGTCGACGCCCCGGTCGAGGCGGCCACGGTCCAGAAGCTGGAAGACATCATCCTGACCAAGGCCCGCGACCTGCGCCGCGCCGCAATCGTCGAGAATTGATTCGGGCGGGCCGTTCGCCCGTCCGGCTGAAGACAAGGAAAGACATGTGTCGCGGTTCAACGCGCTGAACGCCGATTCCGCGTGGCAGAAGGTCTGGGAAGAACGCCGCACCTTCGCCGCGGACGATCACTCGCCCAAGCCCAAATCCTATGTGCTTGAGATGTTTCCCTATCCGTCGGGGCGCATCCATATGGGGCATGTCCGCAACTACACGATGGGCGATGTGCTGACGCGCTATCGGCGGATGAAGGGCATGGAAGTGCTCCACCCGATGGGGTGGGACGCGTTCGGCATGCCGGCCGAAAATGCCGCAATGGAGAAGAAGGTCCATCCCGGCGGATGGACCCGCGACAATATCGCGACGATGCGCGCGCAGCTGAAGCGCCTCGGCCTCGCGATCGACTGGGGTCGCGAGCTTGCGACGTGCGAGCCGGAATATTACGGCCACGAGCAGGCGCTGTTCCTCGATCTGTTCGCTAACGGATTGGTTTACCGCAAGGAATCGACGGTCAACTGGGACCCGGTCGACATGACCGTGCTCGCCAATGAGCAGGTGATCGACGGGCGCGGATGGCGGTCGGGGGCGCTGGTCGAGAAGAAGAAGCTCAACCAGTGGTTCCTCAAGATCACCGACTTTGCCGACGAGCTGCTCGACGGCCTCGAAAGCCTCGACAAATGGCCCGACAAGGTCCGGCTGATGCAGGAAAACTGGATCGGCAAGTCGCAGGGTCTGCAGTTCCGATTCAAGCTTTCGTCCAGCGATTTCAATGAAGTAGAGGTGTTCACCACCCGCCCCGACACGATGTTCGGGTCGAGCTTCGTGGCGATCGCGGCGGATCATCCGATCGCGCAGGCGCTGGCGGCCAAGGACCCGGCGGCGGCGGACTTCATCGCGCAGTGCAAGCTGGGCGGCACCACCGCGGCGGAGATCGAGACGCAGGAGAAGCTGGGCTTCGACACCGGCATCCGTGCGGCACATCCCTTTGATTCCGAATGGGAATTGCCGGTCTATATCGCGAATTTCGTGCTGATGGATTACGGCACCGGCGCGGTGTTCGGGGTGCCGGCGCATGACCAGCGCGATTTCGAATTCGCGACCAAATATGGCCTGCCGATCCGGCGAGTCGTCGCGGATGGCGAAAAAACCGAAGTCGAATTTGTCGAGGATGAAAGCTTCACCGGCACCGGTACGCTCGTCAACTCTCACTTCCTGAATGGCCTCGACGTCGCCGACGCGAAGCGCGAGGTGATCCGCCGCGCCGAATCCGAAGGATGGGGCAAGGGCACGACGGTCTGGCGGCTGCGCGACTGGGGCGTGTCGCGTCAGCGTTATTGGGGCACCCCGATCCCGATCGTGCATTGCGAGATTTGCGGCGCGGTGCCGGTGCCCAAAAAGCAGCTGCCCGTGGTGCTGCCCGAAGATGTCAGCTTCGACATCCCGGGCAACCCGCTCGACCGCCACCCGACCTGGAAGCATGTCGATTGCCCGCAATGCGGCCATGCCGCGCGGCGCGAGACCGATACGCTCGATACGTTCGTCGATTCGAGCTGGTATTTCATCCGCTTCGCCAGCCAGCCCGGCGACAAGCCGTTCGACCGCGCGGTCGCGGAGCAATGGCTGCCGGTGAATCAGTATATCGGCGGGGTCGAGCATGCGATCCTGCACCTGCTCTATGCCCGTTTCTGGACGCGCGCGCTCAAGCGGATCGGGATGATCGACATCGCCGAGCCGTTCGAGGGGCTGTTCACCCAGGGCATGGTGACGCACGAGACGTACAAGTCCGCCGATGGCCGCTGGCTGTCGCCGGGCGAGGTGGTGCGTAGCAACGATGCGCTGGTCGAGGTCGAGGGCGGTGGCCCCGTCACCGTCGGCCGCATCGAGAAGATGTCCAAGTCCAAGAAGAACACGGTCGATCCCGAACCGATCGTCGACCAGTACGGCGCGGACGCGGTGCGGTGGTTCGTGCTGTCGGATTCGCCGCCCGAGCGCGATCTGGAATGGACCGAGAACGGGATCGAGGGTGCCTGGCGCTTCGTCCAGCGGTTGTGGCGCCTGTTCGAGGGGCTGCAGGCCTGGGAGGGCGAGGACAAGGGCCTCGACCGCGTGCTGCACCAGACCATTGCTGGAGTCGCCGCAGATATCGAGGGGCTGCAGTTCAACAAGGCGGTGGCCAAGCTCTATGGGCTGGTCAACGCGATCGAAAAGGCTGCGCCGAGCGCGTCGCGCGCAACCGCGATCCGCACCGCGATCCTGATCGCCGCACCGATGGTGCCGCATCTGGCCGAGGAAGCCTGGGCCGCGATGGGGAATGACGGGCTGATCGCCGATGCCGGATGGCCGGCGGTCGACCCTGCCCTGCTGGTCGATGACGAGGTGACGATCGCGATCCAGGTCAATGGCAAGCTGCGCGACACGGTCACCGCGGCCAAGGGCGCGGACAAGGCCGATCTGGAAGCCATGGCCTTGGCAAACTCCAATGTGCAGCGCATTCTGGACGGCGCTACACCGCGAAAGGTGATCGTCGTGCCCGACCGTCTGGTGAATATCGTCGCATGAAGCGCGCAGCACTCCTGATCGCGCTGATCGCGGCAAGCACCACGTTGTCGGGTTGCGGGCTGCGGCCGCTCTATGGCGGCGGCGTGGGTGGCCCGGTGCAGACGATGCTGTCGGGCGTCGAGGTCGCGCCAATTCCCGGCGAGAATGGCTGGCTGGTCGCCAACGCCGTGCGCGACCGGATCGAGGCGACGCGCAGCGGCACGCCGGCTTATCGGCTGGAGATCAAGCTGGACGACCGGATCGAGGGTCTGGGCGTGCGCAGCGATGACGTGGTGACGCGCGAGCGGCGGACGCTGCGCGCACGCTATCAGCTGATCGACCTGGCGACCGGGCAGACCGTGCTCGACGCGACCGCCGGATCGGATGCCGGCATCGACGTCGCGGGATCGGAATACGCCACGATCGCGGCCGAGCGGAGCGCGCTGGAGCGGCTGTCGGGCATCGTCGCGGATCAGATCGTCGCGCGGCTGGCCCGCTACGCGCGCAGCTCTAGCCCCAAGTGAAGGCGAGCGAGGCGCAGATCCGGGCGCGGCTGGACAAGCCGGGCCCCGATATTCGCCTGTTCCTGCTCTACGGCCCCGACGAGGCGGGCGCCAACGACCTGGCCGCGCGGCTGGGCCGGGCGATGGGGCCGGATGCCGAGCGCATCGATATCGAGGGCAACGTGCTGAAGGACGATGCCGGTCTGCTTGCCGGCGAGGCGGCGTCGCTGTCGCTGTTCGGCGGGGCGCGCTACATCCGTGTTTCGGGCATCGACGATGGCGGCACCGACGCGGTGCGGATGCTGATCGAGGCGGAGACGGCCGGGAATCCGGTCGTCGCGGTCGGCGGCGGGCTGAAAGGCACCGGACGGCTGCTCAAGCTCGCGCTCGCTGCGCCCAATGTGATGGTCCATGCCTGCTATGTCCCCGATGCGCGCACCGCGGGGCAGCTGGCGACCGGAATCGCGCGCGAACATGGCTTGCGGCTGGTGGGCGGGGCGGCGGATCGGCTGGCGGCCATGTCGGGCGGCGATCGCGCCGTGCTGGCGCGTGAGATCGAGAAATTGTCGCTGTTCCTCGACGCCGCGCCCGATCGGCCGCGTGAGGCGGGAATCGAGGCGCTGGATGCGATCGGCGCGGATCTGGGCGAGGCCGAGATGTCGGGCGCGATCGAGGCGGTGGTGGGCGGTCGCCCGGCGGAGATCGGCGTGGAGCTGGCGCGGCTCGACGCGGCGGGGGTATCGACAATTCCACTGCTGCGCGGGCTGGTCCGCCGCCTGATGGCGCTGGCCGAGATGCGCGCCGATATCGATCATGGGCTGAGCCCCGCCGAGGTGGTCAAGAAGCACCGCGTGTTCTTCAAGGAAGAAGCCGCGACGATCCGTGCGCTGCAACGCTGGAACAGCCCGATGCTGGCCCGCGCCGTGGAACGTGCGCGGGAGGCGGAACGGGCGATGACGCGCGGCGGGGGCAATGCAGGGCAGGTGCTGGCGGATCATGAGCTGGCGGTGCTGGCTCGGGGTGCGGCGCGGGGGTGAGGGGCGGAATGGATCCCGCCGCTTCCGCGTTCATTCAGCCAATGATCGGCTTGCCCGTGTGGGGCGCGAAACATGGCCTTGGCAGCTTTTTGACCCTCGAATTTGGCGCCCCGACGCCAACCAGAGATGGCTACGGCGAAAGGCACCTCTGGATATATTGCTGCAACTGGCGGATCGTACGAGAAGGCGTTGAGCTCGCCTGGTCAGAGAGTGACGGCGAGGCCATCAAAAGGGCTGTCGCTACACTGAATCAACATTGCCTGTTGGACATCGGCACCGAGCCGTCCAGCGGTCGATCCGCATTCCTGTTTGATGCTGAGTTGGCGCTCGAAACCTGGCCCTATGGTGGCGATCCACTCGAAGCGCAGTGGATGATATACGCTGGCTCGCGCGTGCTGACCTATCGGGCGGATGGCGGCTTTCTAGACGTGCCGTCCTGCGCGACGATGCAGGGGCACGATTAGCCTCAGCTTTAACGCTCCCTCCGTCACCTCGGACTTGTTCCGGGGTCCACTTATTCTCACGTCCGGCGGCTTGAAGATCAAGCTTCGCGCTTGCCGCCCGGTCGACCCCGGCACAGGGCCGGGGTGACGAGGGGATTTGGGGCGGCACCCTCAAATCCTCTCCCGGAGGGGGAGGTGGCATCGCGGAGCGATGACGAAGGATAGTCTCGTCGAGCGATGTCGACCAGCGGTGAGCTACCCCTCCACCGCCTTCGGCGGTCCCCATCCCCCTCCGGGGGAGGAAGTGGCAGAAGAAGAAGAAGAAGAAGACCCTCCCCAACCCCTCCCGCAAGCGGGAGGGGCCAAGAAAGATCGCTGTAGTATATTGATTTAACTAGATTTTCTCGCCCGTCAGGCGCTGGCAGATCATGTCGAGCTGGTCGAGCGTCGAATAGGCGAGCGTCAGCGCCCCGCCCTTCTCGCCAAAGCTGATCTTGACGTTGAGGCCCAGCACGTCGCCCAATTGGCGCTCCAGCGCGGCGATGTCGGCGTTGCTGCCGCCGCTGGCCTTGTCGCCGCCGCCCTTCCCTGCCGCGCGCGGCTTGGCTTCGCGAGCGAGCTTTTCGGTGTCGCGGACGGAGAGGTCGCGTTCGACGACGATCTTTGCCAGCTTTTCCGGGTCGGGTGCACCGATCAGTGCGCGGGCATGGCCCATGGTCAGTGCGCCCTCGACCACGCGCTGGCGCACGCTTTGCGGCAGGTCGAGCAGGCGGATCAGGTTGGCGATGTGGCTGCGCGATTTGTGGACGATCTTGGCCAACGCCTCCTGGCTATGGCCGAACTCGTTGATCAGCTTGGCATAAGCCTCGGCCTCTTCGATCGCGTTGAGATCCTCACGCTGGATATTCTCGACGATCGCGATTTCGACGGTCTGCGCCTCGTCCAGGTCGCGGACGATCACCGGGACTTCGTGCAGCCGCGCGCGCTGGGCCGCGCGCCAGCGGCGTTCGCCGGCGACGATCTGATAATCCTTGCCATGTGGGCGCACGACGATGGGCTGAATGAGGCCGCGCATCGCGATCGACTTGGCGAGCTCTTCCAGCGCATCCTCGTCGAAATGGCGGCGCGGCTGATCGGGGTGCGGCGACAGCGAGCTGACCGGGAGCAGGCGGACGCCCATCGACGGCTCGGTACCCGGACGTACCGGCTCTTCGCGTTCGGCATCGCCCAGCAGCGCGCTGAGGCCGCGGCCAAGGCCGGGGCGCGGCTTGCGCGGGGCGGCGGCGGGAGTCGGGGACGCTGGCGTTTCTTCGGTCATGCGGCCTTCTTCAGCTTGGGCAGGCGATCGATCACTTCGCGGGCAAGGGCGATATAGGCTTCGGAACCGGCGCAGCGATAATCGTAGATCAACGCAGGAAGGCCGTGGCTCGGTGCTTCGGACAGGCGCACGTTGCGCGGGATGACGGTGTCGAACACGACCTTGCCCAGCACCGCGCGCACGTCATCGGCAACCTGATCGGTCAGGCGGTTGCGGCGGTCGTACATGGTGAGGACGACGCCGAGGATCGACAGCCCCGGGTTGAAGCGACCGCGAATGCGCTCGACCGTGTTGAGCAGCTGGCTGAGCCCTTCGAGCGCGAAGAACTCGCACTGCAGCGGGACGAGCAACGCATCCGACGCGACCATTGCGTTGATGGTGAGCAGACCGAGCGACGGCGGGCAGTCCATCAGCACGACGTCCCAGCGCTGTGCGCTGCGCTCGATCGCGGTGGCGAGGCGATGCGTGCGCGCTTCGAACTCGATCAACTCGATCTCTGCGCCCGACAGGTCGACCGTTGCAGGGACGATGTCGAGGCCCGGTACGCGGGTCGGCACCGCGACGTCCTCAAGGCTGGTTTCGCCGATCAGCAGGTCATAGGTCGAGCGCTCACGATCGGCGCGGCCGATGCCGAGGCCGGTCGAGCAATTGCCCTGTGGGTCGAGGTCGAGCAGCAGCACGCGTTGGCCGGTCGCGGCGAGCGCGGTGCCGACATTGATCGCGGTCGTGGTCTTGCCCACGCCGCCCTTCTGATTTGCAATCGCGATGCAGATCATTTGGGGCGCACCTCTTTTGCGACGATGATGAGCGAGTCCGGTGCGGTCACGCTCGGTTCCACGTGGAACGAACCTTGCCACCATAGCTGCGCATCTTCCACCTCCGATTGTGCATTGCGGCCCTTTGGCAGCACCCACAGGGTCGCGCGGTCGCTGCGATGGCGGGCGATGCGGAACAGCGTGTCGAGCGATCCGACCGCGCGCGCGGTGACGACGGCGGCGCGGCCCTTGGTGCGTTCGACCTTGGCGGTGTGGATCGCGACGTTGGTCAGGCCGAGCGTGTCCACGCAATGCTGGAGGAACGCGGTGCGCAGCTTGCGGGGTTCGACCAACTCGACCGGGTCGTCGCGCAGGATGGCGAGGACGATGCCGGGCAGCCCTGCCCCGCTGCCGATGTCGAGCCACAGGCCGCCGGGGTCCCCGTGATCCAGCAGTTGTGCCGAGTCGACGATATGACGCGCCCAGATCGCGTCGAGGGTTGAGGGGGCGATCAGGTTCTGGCGGGTTGCCTCGTCGCGGAGGAGATCGACAAACTGAGCGAGCCGCGTTTCACGTGAAACATCGTAACGGCTGCGTATCCATGCGCGGGCATCGTCTTCGGTCATGCTGCGCGCTTCACATGGAGGAGGATCGCGGTCAACGCCGCAGGAGTGACGCCGCGCACGCGGGCTGCATCGCCGATGGTGGCGGGCCGGGCTGCGCCAAGGCGTTCGACCATCTCGTTGGAAAGGCCCGGTATCGTCGCATAGTCGAGCGCGGCCGGAATGCGGGTGCCGTCGGCGCGAGTCATCGCTGCCGCCTCGGCTGCCTGGCGCTCGAGATAGGGGGCGTAGCGGGCGTCCTCGATCAGCTCGGCCAACACGGCGGGGTCGATATCGTCGGTGGGGATGTCGAGATGGTCCAAGCTTACCGCAGGGAAGCGGAGCCAGTCGAAGGCCGTGCGCCGGGCGCCGTCCTGGGCGACGGCAGCGCCCTTCTGGCCCAGGCTGTGCGCGGTGAGCGTGTGGCTAAAGCGCGCGTCGAGTTCCTGCCGGGCCTGGCCGCGCGCGGCGATGAAGGCCATGCGATCGGTGCTCAAACAGCCTGCCGCCTCCCCCAGCTTGGCGAGCCGGGTCTGGGCATTGTCGGCGCGGAGTGACAGGCGGTGCTCGGCGCGGGCGGTGAGCATGCGATAGGGTTCGGTGACGCCCTGAAGCGTCAGATCGTCGATCATCACCCCGATATAGCTGAGATCCCGCGGGAACAGCGTCGGAGCGCGGCCGAGTGCCGCGGCAGCAGCGTTGATGCCGGCGACGAGGCCCTGTGCCGCAGCCTCCTCATAACCGGTCGTACCGTTGATCTGGCCCGCGCAGAACAGCCCCGGGACGTCGCGGCTTTCGAGCTGGTGCGACAGCGATCGCGGGTCGACATGGTCATATTCGACCGCATAGCCGGGGGTGACGATGTGGGCGCGCTCCAGGCCCGGAATCGACGCGATCATTGCGGCCTGCACATCGGTGGGCAGCGAGGTCGACAGGCCGTTGGGGTAGACGAGATGGGTCGCGAGCCCCTCGGGCTCTAGGAAAATCTGATGCCCGTCGCGGTCGCCGAAGCGAAAGATCTTGTCCTCGATCGACGGGCAATAACGCGGTCCCCCCGCCTCGATCGCTCCGCTGAACAGGGGCGAGCGGTCGAGGCCACCCCGGATGATGTCATGCGTGCCGAGCGTGGTACGGGTGATGGCGCAGGCGAGCTGGGGCAGGCGCGGGCCGCGTGTCATAGGCGACATGCGCCAGTCATCCGTGTCGCTGGGCTGCTCTTCAAGCGCGCCCCAATCGATGCTGCGCCCGTCGATCCGTGGCGGTGTACCGGTCTTGAGCCGGGTGATCGGCAGGCCGCAATCGCGCAGCTGAACGCCCAGTTCGGTCGCGGCACGCTCCCCTACCCGCCCGCCGGTCTCACGCTCTTCGCCGCGGAAGATGCGTCCGCCCAAGAAAGTGCCGCTAGCGATCACGACCGTTGGCGCGCGGAGCTCGGTTCCGTCGCCCAGTCGAATGCCGGCGACGCGCCCGCCGGCGAGCAGCAGTGCAACCGCCTCCCCCGCGACGATGTCGAGACTGTCCTGCGCGGCGAGCATCGACTGAATCGCCGCGGCATAGCGCACACGATCGGCCTGAACGCGCGGCCCCTGCACCGCTGGCCCCTTGGAGCGATTGAGCAGGCGATAATGGATCGCGGCGGCGTCCGCAGCGCGCGCGATCAGGCCATCCATCGCGTCGACTTCGCGCACCAGATGACCCTTGCCCAACCCGCCGATCGCGGGGTTGCAGGACATCGCCCCGATCAGCGCAGGGTCAAAGGTAATCAGCGCGGTACGCGCACCGCAGCGCGCAGCCGCAGCCGCCGCCTCGGTACCGGCATGGCCGCCCCCGATCACGATCACATCGCAATATTGCATAGCCGCGCCTTAGCGGGCGTGGGCGGTAAGGTCAAAAGCGTTCCACGTGGAACACTCACTTGCCGATGCAGAAGCGCCCGAACAGTGCGTCGAGCATGGCCTCGACATCCGCTGCACCCGTAACGCGGTGGAAGGCGCGCAAAGCGACGCGCAGCTCTTCCGCTAGTAGCAGCATGTCTGTCTGCTCGGTGGCGTTGCGCAATCCCGACAGCGCCTGCTCCGCCAGTGCGCGCTGCCGCGCGTTGAGGGCGATCGTATCTGCGGGGGGCAGAAGCGTCGCGGCGATCCGCGCCACCTGATGCCAAAGCTGGTCCAGCCCCTGTCCCGTATGGGCCGAGACTGCCAGACGCGCATCGCTGGCACCACGTCCCGCAGCATCGGCGCGCGGGTGCAGCAACACATGCGGCACCGCCGCAAACCCGTCGGGCAAGGGTGCATCGTCCAGCCAGAGGATGATATCCGCAGCCGCGATCGCGTCCTGCGCGCGTGCGATCCCGATCTCCTCGACCATGTCTGCCGGTGCAGCGTGGAGCCCGGCGGTGTCGGTCAGCAGATAGGCGATGCCGTCGCGCATCACCGGGACTTCGATCCGGTCGCGCGTCGTGCCCGCAAGCGGGGACACGATCGCGGCTTCGCGACCGACCAGGGCGTTGAGAAGGGTCGACTTGCCCGCATTGGGCGGTCCGGCGAGGACGACGCGGATCCCGTCGCGGACCCGCTCGACCGGTGGCTGCGCGACGAGAGCCGCAATCTCTTCGGCCAGTGATGCGGCGTCGCGCTGGACGCTGGCGATCACGTCGCCTTCGCGCGCGACATCGTCCTCATCCCCGTGATCGAGCATCGCTTCGACCAATGCCGACAGCTGCAGCGTCCGTGCGGCCCAGCTTTCGATCCGAGCCCGTACCCCGCCCTCCGCCGCGCGTAGGGCGGTCCGGCGCTGGATCTCGGTTTCGGCTGCCAGCAGGTCGCCCAACCCTTCCGCTTCGGTCAGGTCGATGAGGCCATGCTCCAGGGCGCGCCGGGTGAACTCTCCCGGCTCGGCGCCGCGCAGGCCCGCCATGGTGGCGAGCGCCGCTTCCACCGCGCGGACCACTGCCCGCCCGCCATGGAGGTGGAGTTCGGCCAGATCTTCTCCAGTAGCCGTCGCCGGGCCGGGGAAGACAAGGACGAGCGCGCGATCGAGCGCCTCGCCTTGATGACGCAGCGTCCGCAACGATGCGCGCCGCGGTTGCGGGAGACTGCCCGCCAGTCGTGTCACCGCGGCAAACGCGTCCGGCCCCGAGATGCGGATCACCGCGATCCCGGCCGGCGGCGCCCCGCTCGACAGGGCAAAGATCGTGTCGGTCACTCGCCCCCGCTGCGCTTGCCCATATCGAACATGCCGCGCCAGAAATTCATCCCGGCCTCTCCCATCGGGGTCCAGCTCTTCATCATATTCTCGAGCAGCTCGGGATTAACCCCGCCCTTGTCGATCGAATCGAGCATCATCTGGATGTAGCGATCATGGACCGGGGTGAAATCGGGCAAACCCATGGCGCGGCGTGCCTCTTCAGGGGTGCAGTCGACCTCGACATTGATCTTCATTCGCTCTTCTCCGCTTGAGCCGACGGCATCCCCTGCCCTACGCTCACCCCATGTATGCGCGCGACCATGCCCTGATCGCAACGCCCATCGGCCCGATGCGGGTCGAGGGTGACGAAACAGCGGTCTTGCGGATCCTGATCGGAGCGGACGGCCCGGCCGCGATCGGGTCAAGCACGCCGGTTCGCGCTGCCGCGGAACAGCTGCTGGCCTATTTCGCAGGCGATCTCAAAGCGTTCGACCTCCCGCTCCCCAGGCTTGCGTCGCCGCGCGGGCGGGCGTTGCGCGACGGACTCATCGCGCTCGGTTACGGCGAGACCGCAAGCTATGGCGAACTGGCCCGGCGGCTCCAGTCAGGGCCGCGCGCCATTGGCCAGCTGTGTGCGCGCAATCCCCTGCCCGTCATCATTCCGTGCCACAGGGTGACCGCAGCCAGCGGCGCGCTGGGCAACTATTCGGCGGGCGATGGCCCGGCGACCAAAATATGGCTGCTCGACCACGAGCAGCGTTACCGCTGAACAAGGAGCGTATCATGGCGAGTATCGACATTCAGGCAATCGACGGCAGCGGCAGCTTTGCCGCCTATCGCGCCGACCCCGCGGGCACGCCGCGCGGCGCCATCGTAGTTATCCAGGAAATCTTCGGCGTGAATGAGGGCATCCGGCGCAAATGCGATCATTTCGCATCGCTCGGCTATGTCGCGTTCGCGCCGGACCTGTTCTGGCGGCTTCAGCCGGGAATCGAGCTGGATCCCGATGTCGAGGCCGAGTTCAAGCAGGCGCTCGACTGGATGGGCAAGTTCGATCAGGACAAGGGCGTTGCCGATATCGAGGCGACGATCCGCGCGGCGCGGGAAGCGAGTGGCGGCAAGGTCGGGGTGACCGGCTATTGCCTGGGCGGGCGCCTCGCCTTCATGACCGCGGCGCGAACCGATAGCGACGCCAGTGTCGGCTATTATGCGGTGGGTGTCGATGGGCTGCTCGGCGAGAAGCACGCCATCGCCAACCCGCTGCTGCTGCATATCGCGGGTGAGGATGGATTCGTCCCTGCTGCAATCCAGAAAGCGATGCACGAAGGGTTGGACGATCACCCCAAGGTGACGCTGTACGACTATCCCGGCGAGGATCACGGCTTTGCCACCGAGATGGGCAAGCGCCGGTCGGAGGCCGCAGCGCAGCTGGCGGACAGCCGAACGGAAGCCTTTTTCGCCGAGCATATCGGCTGACAAAAATGGGGCGGTATCCTGGTGGATACCGCCCCATTTTCTTTTCGGATCAGTCGCTTAGCGGAATAGCTGAAGCAGACCGATTTCCTGGTCGGTGATCCCGGTGTAGATCATCGAGCCGGCGACATAGACGATCACCAGCAGACCGATCCACGCGATCCAGCGATAGCGTTCGATATATTTGGCGATGATATTCGCCGCGACGCCCATCAGTGCCACCGCGATGACCAGCCCGACCATCAGGATGCCCGGATGGTCGCGCGCTGCACCCGCGACGGCAAGGACGTTGTCGAGGCTCATCGACACGTCGGCAACCGCAACGGCCCAGGCGGCGCTGGCGAAGCTCTTGGCCGGCTTCACGCCCGAATGCTCGTCACCCGCGATCTCCGGCGATCCGGCGCTTTCGCCGCCATGGCCGATTTCACGCCACATCTTCCACGCCACCCACAGCAGCAGGACGCCGCCGGCGAAGACCAGCCCGATCACCTGCAGCAGCTGAGTCACCACCAGCGCAAAGCCGATGCGCAGCACCAGCGCGGCGACGATGCCGATCAGGATGACCTTCTTGCGCTGATCCGCGGGCAGACCCGCGGCGAGTGCGCCGATGACGATCGCATTGTCGCCCGCCAGGACGATGTCGATCAGAATGACCTGGCCGAACGCCAGCCAGGCCGATCCGCTGCCTGAGAACAGACCGGCAAAATCGGCGACGATATGGCCCCAAATTTCCTGCATGGGCTCCCCCTTCTTAGTTCTGTGCGTCGCAACGCATAATCGAGCGCCTCGGGTCCGTCATGGGCAAAGCGCATGACGTCGATCGGGCCGTGGGCCCGTCGGCCGGACGCTTCGGCGAGGCCTGATTTAGCATCGCCAAATCAGGCCGCCTTGGTCACTGGTTCATGCTGTCGAAGAAATCTTCGTTGGTCTTCGAATCCTTCATCTTGTCGAGCAGGAACTCCATCGCATCGGTGGTGCCCATCTGCATGAGGATGCGGCGGAGCACCCACATCTTCGACAGCGTCGGCTTGTCGATGAGCAGCTCTTCCTTGCGCGTGCCACTCTTGCCGACATCGAGCGCCGGGAAGATGCGCTTGTCGGCGACCTTGCGGTCGAGCACGATTTCGGAGTTGCCGGTGCCCTTGAACTCTTCGAAGATCACTTCGTCCATGCGGCTGCCGGTGTCGATCAGCGCGGTGGCGATGATCGAGAGCGAACCGCCCTCCTCGATGTTGCGCGCGGCGCCGAAGAAGCGCTTCGGCCGCTGCAGCGCGTTGGCGTCGACACCGCCGGTCAGCACCTTGCCCGAGCTGGGCACGACGGTGTTGTAGGCGCGGCCGAGGCGGGTGATCGAGTCGAGCAGGATGACGACATCCTTCTTGTGCTCGACCAGACGCTTGGCCTTTTCGATCACCATTTCGGCGACCTGGACGTGGCGCGTGGCAGGTTCGTCGAAGGTCGAGCTGACCACCTCGCCCTTCACGCTGCGCTGCATGTCGGTGACTTCCTCGGGCCGCTCGTCGATCAGCAGGACGAGCAGGAACACCTCGGGATGGTTGTCGGTAATCGCCTTGGCGATGTTCTGGAGCATCACCGTCTTGCCGACGCGGGGCGGGGCGACGATCAGCGTGCGCTGACCTTTGCCCTGCGGGCTGACGATGTCGATGACGCGCGCGCTCTTGTCCTTCTGCGTCGGATCGGCGGGATCGAGTTTGAGCTTCTGATCCGGGTAGAGCGGCGTCAGATTATCGAAATTGACGCGGTGACGGACCGCATCGGGATCGTCGAAATTGACGCTGACCAGCTTGGTCAGGGCGAAATAGCGCTCGCCATCCTTGGGGGCGCGGATCTCGCCCTCGACCGTGTCGCCGGTGCGCAGGCCGAACTTGCGGACCTGGTTTGGCGAGACATAGATGTCGTCCGGGCCGGCAAGGTAGTTGGCCTGGGGGCTGCGCAGGAAGCCGAAGCCGTCCTGGAGCACTTCGATCGTGCCCTCACCCATGATCAGCTCGCCATTTTCGGCCTGAGCCTTGAGGATGGCGAACATCAGGTCCTGCTTGCGCAGCGTCGACGCGCTTTCGACACCGAGTTCCTCGGCCATCGACACCAGTTCGGCGGGCGCGGTTTTCTTCAAATCTTTCAAGTGCATGGGAGAAGTCCGTCTGGCGATCGCGGGGGGATTTCGGGCGTTTGGACGCGCGCAAAAGCGATGGCTTGAGGAAAAAGGAGGGACGCCGGGCCGCCGCCAGGACGGCGACGCGACCTCAGCGGATTAGGATTCGGCCCGGTTCAAGTCAAGCGCGACCGCGCGTCACTCGGCCTGTTCGGCGAGCGACTTGCCGACGGCCTGCAGGCGTGTGCCCAGCGCGATCATCTCGTTGCTGCAGCGCTTGCCGTTGCTCTGCATGTAGGTGGCCAGTTCCGCCTGGGTCTTTCCCTTCAGCTGGCGGATCAGCGCCTGTTCCAGATCCAGACCGGGGACGCGCCCATCGAGGCGGCCGACATAGTAGGTGACCAGGGGTGCCACCGATGCCTGTTGCTCCTTTGGAAACGAGCTTGCGAGCGCGGAGAGGCTGGCGACGCAGGCGAGATCCGCCTCGACCGCCGGGTCAAGCGGTGCTTGCTGCGCGGCGAGCGTCAGGCTGGCGAGAACCGGGATCAACATCGTCATATCTCCTCAAAAGGGCTTCACGACCGCCAGGATGACGATCAGCGCGACGAAGATCGCGGGGATTTCATTGGCCATGCGCAGTTGTTTCGAGGTCAAACGCCCCTGCCCCGCCGCCAGCTTCTTCGCATAACCCACCGCCCAGCCATGATAGCCGGAGAGCAGCACGACCAGCAGCAGCTTGGCATGGAGCCAGCCCAGACCCGCGCCGCCCTCGAACAGGCCGAGATTGATCGCGAGGGCAATGCCGAGCAGCCATACGATCACCAGCGACGGGGTGAGGATCACGCGGCGCAGCTTGGTCTCGCGATCGGTCCACGCCCTGGCCTGCACCGGATCGCCCAGCGCCTCCTGATGGTGGACCAGATAGCGCGGCAGGATGAACAGGCCCGCCATCCAGAAGATCACGAAAATGACGTGCGCAGCCTTGGTCCACAGATACAGGCCGGCCAGAAATCCGCTCATGCTGCTGTCCCCCGGACGATGCCGATCAGCTGTTCGACATGGGCGATCGGCGTGTCCTGTTGAATGCCGTGGCCCAGGTTGAAGATATGGGGCCGTTCGCGCAGGGCATCAATGACCCGGGTGACGGCGGTCTCGAGCTCGGCCCCGCCCGCGATCAGCGCGAGTGGGTCGAGATTGCCCTGGACCGGCATGCCGGCGGGAAGTTCGCGATGCGCCCAGGCGGGATCGACGGTTTCATCAAGGCCGATCGCATCGACGCCGGTTTCGCGGGCATAGGCGGCGAGCTTGCCCCCCGCGCCCTTGGGGAAGCCGATGATCTTTGCGTTGGGGCAACGCTCGCGCAGCCCGGCGACGATCGCGGCATTGGGGGCGATCACCCAGCGTTCGAACTGCGCGGGCGAAAGCGATCCGGCCCAGCTGTCGAACAGCTGTACCGCCTCGACCCCCGCCTCGATCTGTTTGGCGAGATAGTCGATGGTCATGGCGACGATGGCGTCGATGATCGCCTGAAACGCCGCAGGGTCGGCATAGGCCATGCGGCGGGTCTCGCTCTGGTCGCGGCTGCCCTGCCCGGCCACCATGTAGGTGGCGTTGGTCCAGGGACTTCCTGCAAAGCCCAGAAACGTCACCTCAGGCGGCAAGGCGGCGGCGACGCGGGTCACGGTGCCATAGACCGGGTCGAGCCGCTGTGGCGCCGCTGTGAGGCTTTCCAGCGCATGATCGACGAGCTTGGGGGCCAGGCGTGGCCCCTCCCCCGCCTCGAACCACAGATCCTGGCCGAGTGCGTGCGGGACGACGAGAATGTCGGAGAACAGGATCGCGCCGTCGAAGCAGAAGCGGCGGATCGGCTGGAGCGTGACCTCGGCCGCCGCGTCGCTGTCGTTGACCAGTTCGAGAAAACCGCCCTTCTCCGCCCGGAGCGCACGATATTCCGGCAGATAGCGTCCGGCCTGACGCATGAGCCACATGGGGGGCGCGTCGACGCGCTCGCCGGACAGCACTCGGAGCAGTTTTTTCGGAGTCACAGGGCGGTCCGTCTCTCAACAAAAATAAGAAGAAGAATCTAATTAGGATGTAGTTGTGTGTTGGTGCGTGGATGCTGGGGCTTAAGCGTTCGTCCCCATTCTGCCAACAGATTGACGGGACGGAGTCGCGGGATTCCGCTGCGATTCGATTCAGCTGTCCCCATTATCCACAGGCTGTGGAGCGGATCGCGTCGCTGTGGGCGCGGTTGTGGACGAATGACCCGGAGCGTGGACAGAGTCCCCCGCTTGGCGGGTCCGGCGCGTTGCGCTAGCGATTTCCCCCATGTTTTCCACAGAACTGTCCAGACAGGCCATTTTCAGGTGAAATTGCACCTTCATCTCCTGTCGGATTCTACCGGCGAGACGCTGGAGAATATCGCCAAGGCAGCGCTCGCGCAGTTCGACGATGTCGAGGTGCTGCGCCATTTCTGGCCGATGGTGCGTAGCGAAACGCATCTCGAACGCATTCTGGCGGAGATCGCCCAGAACCCCGGGCTGGTGATCTTCACATTGGTGAACCCGGAGATCCGCCGCCAGCTCGAGACGCGGTGCCGCGCGATCGGGTTGCCTGCCGTGGCGCCGCTCGATCCGGTCAACCATGCCCTGTCCAATCTGCTGGGGCAGGAGATGAAGGCGCGGCCGGGGCGGCAGCATATGCTCGACGCCGCCTATTTCGCGCGGGTCGATGCGATCCAGTTCACCATCGCGCATGACGATGGCGTGAACTGGGAGAATTGGGAGGAGGCGGACATCGTTCTCGCGGGCGTATCGCGCACGTCGAAGACGCCGACCTCCATCTACCTCGCCAATCGCGGGTTCAAGGTCGCCAATATCCCGATCGTGCCGCAATCGCCCCCGCCCGACCTGCTGTTTTCGCTCAAGAACCCGATGGTGGTCGGGCTGACCACGAGCCCCGAGCGGCTGATCCAGGTACGGCGCAACCGGCTGCTCGCGCTCAACCAGCAGGACGAGACCAGCTATGTCGAGCAGGAAGCGGTGCAGAAAGAGGTTGCCTATGCCCGGCGCATGTTCGCCGACAATGGCTGGCCGGTGATCGACGTGACCCGGCGATCGATCGAGGAGACGGCGGCGGCGATCATCACCATGTGCAACGAACGCGCGACTGCGGGGGCACGGCCATGATCGTCCTCGCTTCGACCAGCGCATCGCGGCGGGCGATGCTGACCGCCGCAGGCGTGGCGCATGAGGCGCTACCGGCTTTGGTCGACGAAGAGGCGGTCAAGGCGAGCCTTGGCGAAGTTGCGCCGCGCGACTTGGCCGATGCGCTGGCCGAGATGAAGGCGTTGAAAGTCAGCCAGCGGGTGCCGGGCACATTGGTACTGGGCGGGGATTCGGTGGTAGCGATCGAGGATGGAACCTTGCTCGACAAGCCGGTGGATCGCGCGGATGCCGAACGGCACCTGAGGCTGCTCTCGGGCAAGCGCCACGACCTCTACAGCGCGGCGGTGATCGCTGAGAGTGGCCGCGCGGTGTGGCGGCATGTCGATCGCGCGCGGATGTGGATGCGGCCGCTGTCTGACCAGTTCATCGCCCAATATCTCGATGCCGAATGGCCGGCGATCTCGGGCTGTGTCGGCTGCTACCGGGTCGAGGGGCCGGGGGTGCAGCTGTTCAGCCGGATCGAGGGCAGCCACTATACGATCCTGGGCATGCCGTTGCTCAACATCCTCGATTATCTGCGCACCAGAGGCCAATTGACGTCATGACCACTCCCCGTGCCGAAGTGATCGGCGACCCGATCGCACAGTCCAAATCACCGCTGATCCATGGCTTCTGGATTGAGAAGCTCGGGATCGAGGCGCGCTACTCCAAGACGCTGGTCACGCCCGAGGAGCTGGGCGATTTCTTCGCCGCGCGGCGCGACGATCCGGACTGGCGCGGGTGCAACATCACCGCGCCGCACAAGGTCGCCGCGCTCGACCATGTGCCCGATCCGGGTGGGGTGCGCGACAGCATCGGCGCGATCAACACCGTGTTTCGCGGTGCGGACGGTGCGCTGATCGGGACCAACACCGACGCCGCGGGATTCTATGCGCCTATTTCGGACTTCGATCTGGAGGGGGCGCCGGTCGCGGTGGTCGGTGCAGGCGGCGCGGCGCGGGCGATCCTGTTCGCGCTGGCACGGGCGGGGGTCGGGCATGTCACGATCCTCAACCGGTCGCCGCTCAAGGCGATGGGGCTGCTGGCGACGTTCGGGTTGAAGGGCGATGTGGTCGCGCTCGATGCGCCGATCCCGCCGGTGGCGTTGCTGGTCAATGCCAGTTCGCTGGGGATGGTCGGGCATCCGCCGCTCGACCTTGACCTGTCCAACCTGCCCGAGGACGCGTTGGTCTATGACGCGGTCTATGCGCCGCTCGAGACCGGCTTGCTGGCGGCGGCGCGGGCGCGCGGGCTGGAGACGGTCGACGGGCTGGAGATGCTGATCGGCCAGGCGGCGCTGGCGTTCGAGCTGTTCTTTGGCAAAGCGGCACCGCGCGAGCATGATGCGGAATTGCGGGCGCTGCTGCTCAAATGAGCCTCGTCCTCGGTCTCACCGGGTCGATCGGCATGGGCAAGTCCACGGTCGCGGCGATGTTCGCCGAGGCGGGGGTGCCGGTGTTCGATGCCGATGCCGAGGTGCACCGGCTGCAGGGACCGGGCGGCGCTCTGGTGGCGCAGATCGAGGCCGAGTTTCCCGACACGACGACCGAATTGGGGGTCGACCGCACGCTGCTGGGCGAGGCGGTGTTCGGGAACCCCGAGGCGTTCAAGCGGCTGGAGGGGATCGTCCACCCGGCCGTCGCGCATGCGCGCAACGCATTTCTCAAGGCCAATGCCAACAAGCCGCTGGTGCTGCTCGACGTGCCCTTGCTCTTCGAGGCCGGGGGGTGGCGGCAGGTCGACAAGATCGTCGTCGTCTCGGCTCCGGCGGAGGTGCAGCGCGCGCGCGTGCTGGCGCGGCCGGGCATGACGGTCGAGCGGTTTGAATCGATCCTGGCGCGGCAGATGCCCGATGCGGAGAAGCGCGCGCGGGCGGATTTCGTGATCGATACCGGCACGACCAAAGAGGCGACGCGCGCCGAAGTTGCGGCGGTCATCGCTTGCCTCACGGACCAAACGGGCGGATAAGCAGGGCATGCGCGAAATCGTGTTCGACACCGAAACAACCGGCCTGAGCTACAGCGCCGGGCACCGGCTGGTGGAGATTGGCTGCGTCGAGCTGATCAACCGTGTGCCGACCGGGCGGCATTTCCACCGCTACCTCAACCCTGACCGCGACATGCCGGTCGAGGCGTTTGCGGTGCATGGCCTGTCCGAAGCGTTCCTGGCGGACAAGCCGCGCTTTCACGAGATTTGCGACGAGCTGATCGAGTTTCTGGGCGACAGTCCGCTGATCGCGCACAATGCGATGTTCGACCTGGGTTTCATGAATGGCGAGCTGGGCGCGTGCGGGCGCGCAATGCTGCCGGTCGACCGCATCGTCGATACGCTGCAGATCGCGCGGGCCAAGCATCCGGGGGCCAAGCATACGCTCGACGCACTGTGCGTGCGCTATGGCGTCGACCTGTCGGCGCGCGAGCTGCACGGCGCGTTGCTCGACGCGCAATTGCTGGCGCAGGTGTTCATCGAGCTGACCGGCGGACGGCAGATCGCGCTGGGGCTGGCGGTGGGTGAAACTACCGGGCCCGACCGGATCACCGTCGCTTCGGCTAAGAGCAATATACGCCCGGCGCGCATTTTTACGCCGAGCGCAGAGGAACTGGCGCGCCATTCGGCGTTTATGGCCGGGTTCGAGGACCCTGTCTGGGGAGCATCGGCGTCCGGTTGACGCTGTCGCCCCCCATTCCTAGGTGCTCCTCTTGTTAGGACGGAGGACGATATGGATATCCGCGTTTCTGGTCATCAGGTAGACACGGGCGAAGCACTGCGCCAGCACGTGGACGACCGGTTGCAGGGTATCGCCGAGAAGTATTTCGCCCGCGCCATTTCGGCGCAGGTGACGTTCGGCAAGGGTCCGCACGACCATGGCTTTACCTGCGACATCGTCGCGCATGTGATGCAGGGCCTGGTGCTCAAGGGGTCGCATTCGGCCCCGTCCGAGGCGCATCTCGCGTTCGACGGTGCCGCCGACAAGATCGAAAAGCAGCTGCGCCGCTACATGCGCCGCCTGAAGGACCGCAACAACGGTCAGGCTCAGGCGATGCTCGATTCCGCCTATGACGCGGGCTATACCGTGTTCCAGGTCGAGGAAGAGGAAGAGGTTGCCGACGCGCCCGCGATCATCGCGGAAACCCGCGTCGACGTGCCGGATGCCAGCGTTTCGGACGCGGTGATGATGCTCGACCTGCGCAACACCAACGCGCTGCTGTTCAAGAATACGGGAACCGGTACCTACAACATGGTCTATCGCCGCACCGACGGCACGATCGGCTGGGTCGAACCCAACCGGGCGGCCTGATCGATCTGATGCTTGATCTCCAGGATCTGCTGACGCCCGAGGCGGTCGCTTCGGGCGTGACGGCGGGCAGCAAGAAGAAGCTCTTCGCGCTGCTCGCCGATCTGGCTGCGCGCGCCTATGGCCTCGACGCGACGGTTGTTGCGGCGCAGCTGGCGGCGCGTGAGCGGCTGGGGACCACCGGATTCGGCGGTGGTATCGCGATTCCGCACGGCCGGATCGAGGGGCTGGAGACGGTGCGCGGCGTGATGGTGCGGCTCGACCGGCCGGTGGATTTCGGCGCGATCGACGATTCGCCGGTCGATCTGGTGTTCATGCTGCTTTCCCCGGTCCATGCCGGGGCGGATCATCTGAAGGCGCTGGCGCGCGTGTCGCGGCGGCTGCGCGACCGTGGCTTTACCGCCAAATTGCGCGGTGCGGGATCGGCCGACGCGATCTATGCCCTGCTCGCCGGGACCGAAGCGCGTGACGCTGCCGCCTGAACCGACTCCGGCGGTCGGGGCGGAGGCGCATCACCGTGCGCTCGAATCGCTCTATGCCGCAGCCCCGATCAACCAGCTGTTCGAATCGCGGCTGGAGATCCCGCAGGCGGGCGTCGCGCGGATTCACTTCACCATCGACCAGCGTCATTTCCATGCTGGCGGCGCCGCGCATGGGACGAGCTATTTCAAGATGCTCGATGATGCCGCCTTTTATGCCGCGAACAGCCTGGTGACCGACCGGTTCCTGCTGACCACGGCGTTCAACCTGTTGTTCACCCGCCCGCTCGGCCCAGGTCCGGTGATCGCCGAGGGGCGCTGGGTCAGCGGGCAGCGGCGCGTGTTCGTCGCCGAGGCGCGACTGATCGACGCGGCTGGCGAAGAGGCGGCGCGGGGCACTGGCACCTTCATGAAATCGCGGATCGCGCTGGCCGGGCTGCCCGGTTATCGCATCGCGTCATGACAGCGCGGCTGGCGAGCGGACTGATCGTCAACGCGCTGGTCCGCCGCGTCAATGCCGAAGGAGGAAGCGCGATGGTGCTGGCCAAGGGCCATGCCGAGGCGGGTGCGATCCTGATCCTGGCGCTGGAACGCGGCGCAAATCCGCGCTTTTTCGAGCGCGGGATCGGGCCTGACGGGGTGTCGGCGCTGTTGCCGAGTGGTCCCGCGACATTCGATGATCCCGACGCGGTGAGCGATTACTGGCAACGCCGCCGCAGCCGGGATCCGGACCTGTGGGTGGTCGAACTGGATATCGCATCGGCAGAACGGTTCGCCGCTGAAACGATCATCGGTGGTTGACGTACCGAAACATCATCGGCAGAGGCGCGCGACGATTTAATAGCGTTGTGCCGTCGGGGTCAGAGGCCGGTGGTTACGCAGTCGGGGGGCAAGCCCGATCGGTCCGTGCAGACGCACTTAGGGGGATCTGATCGCGCACCAACCGCACAGTATCGAAGTTGAATGTCTTTTTCGTTCCGGGCTGCACTGATTGCAGCCGCGACTCTCACCTTTGCCGCCGGCATTGGTGCAACGGCCCCGGGTATCGCCGGAGAAGCCGAAAAGACCCCGGTCCAGGCGATCAACGAAGCCGCCGCCGAACAGGTTCCGACCATGGCCGAATCGCTCGCCGCGCTTGAAGCGGACGATGCCGTGGCCCTCCAGACCGAAGAGTCCGATTCCGCCAGCTTCGCGACGCTCGCCGCCGCTGTAGCCGCGCAGGACGCGGTCACCGCCGACGATGCCGAGCATAACTGCCTCGCCGTCGGCGTTTATTACGAAGCCAAGGGTGAACCGCTCGAAGGCCAGCTCGCGGTTGCCGAAGTCATTCTCAACCGCGCCCGCTCGGGCCGCTTTCCGGCATCGGTGTGCGGCGTGCTGACCCAGCGCGGCCAGTTCTCGTTCGTCCGCAACGGCCGCCTGCCGCAGCCGCCGGCCAGCGCGCGCGCATGGAAGACCGCGCTTGCCGTGGCGCAGGTCGCGCGCGACGATGCGTGGGATAGCCGGGTGTCGGACGCGCTCTATTTCCACGCCCGTTATGTCCAGCCGGGCTGGCGCAAGGCGCGGGTCGGCAGCGTCGGCAACCACATCTTCTACCGCTGACCGCAGCGGACGGGCTTTCGTCCGTTCATCAAATGTTCTAAAGGCCGGGGATGGTTTCGACACCTTCCCCGGCCTTTTCCGTTGCCGACTCCGATCCGCTGATCGCCGCCGATGTCACGCGCGGCGTGTGCCGCATGCTGCTGCGCCATGATTGCGTGGCGATGGCGGAGGTGCCCCTGGGCGATGGTCGCCGCGCCGACCTGATGGCGCTCAATGTCCGGGGCGAGATCGTGATCGTGGAGGTCAAGGTGTCGCGCGCCGACCTGATCGGCGACGGCAAATGGACCGACTATCTGGCGCATTGCGACCGCTATTTCTGGGCGGTCCCGCAGGGGTTCGACCTGGCCCCGCTGGAGCGTCCCGATTTCCTGCCCGAGCGCGCCGGAGTGATCGTCGCCGATCGCTATGACGCGGCGATCGTGCGTGAGGCGCGGACCCACCCCCTGCCCAGCGCGACGCGGCGCAAATGTACACTCGCCTTTGCCCGGCGCGCCGCGCGGCGGGTGATCACGTTGACCGATCCGGATGCGGACGGACTGGGCTGGAGCGGTTAGAAGCTCGGGCCGGCGACGGTGCGCTTCTGAACCTTGGGCGCGTTCTTGAGCGCTTCGGCGATGGCGGGGGCGCGGCCGTCGCGGGCGGCATAGTCGCGCGCGCTGAGCCCGGCGAGCCGATCGACCATGTCGGGATCGGCGCCATTGGACAGCAGCAGCTGAACCTGTTCGCCATCGCGGCGCTGCACCGCGCGCATCAACGGGGTTTCGCCACCGTTATTGGCCAGGTTGACGTTGCCCTTGCGGTTCAGGATTTCGCGGATCCCTTCGGGCCAGCCAGCTTCGACCGCCAGCATCAGCGGGGTGTTGCCGCCGCCATCCTGCAGATTCACATTGCCGCCGCGCGCCAGGATGAAGCGCAGATAGGTCATGTCGCGGCGCTTGGTGACGATATGGATCGCCGCCTCGCCCTTGTCGTCCTTGGCATTGACGATGGTCTGGCCCGGTGCGTTGAGATATTCGGTGACCTTGTTACCGTCCTGTTCGCGTACCGCCTTCAGGAAGTTGTAGCTTTCGGAAAAGCGCTGGGCGCCGGCCGGAAGCGCTACGCACAGCAGCGCCGCGGCGAATACGAGCCGGGACGGGACGGTCAACATGGTCGGAACAAACCCCTGAACAACTGCAAGCCTTGCCTAACATCCCCTATCAGATCATGGGTCGCCTTGTCATGAACAGGATATCTTTTGTCGCCCTGCCCGCGCTGCTCGCCCTTGCTGCCTGTGGCGGCGGCGCGCCGCAAACCAAGTCGCTGGCCGACGCCCCGCTCGCAGGTGCCGCGATCGGCGGACCGTTCACGCTGGTGAATGGCGACGGCAAGACCGTCACCGAGAAGGATTTCACGGGCAAATACCGCATCATGTACTTCGGTTACACCTTCTGCCCCGATGTCTGCCCGGTCGATGTGCAGAATATCGGCGGCGCGATGAAGCGGCTGGACCAGCAGAATCCCGAACTGGCGGCGAAGATCATCCCCGTGTTCGTGTCGATCGACCCCGCGCGCGATACGCCCGCCGTGGTCAAGGAATTCACCGCGGCATTCCACCCCCGCATGGTCGGCCTGACCGGCACCCCGGCGCAGGTCGATGCGGCGGCCAAGGTCTATCGCGTCCCCTATGCCAAGCGCGAGACGCCGACTGGCTATCTGATGGATCATGGGCGGCAGGCCTATCTGATGGGCCCCAATGGCGAACCGATCGCGCTGTTGCCGCAGGAGCAGAGCCCCGACGCGATCGTTGCGGAAATCACGCGGTGGATCGGCTGACCCGCTTCTGGGAATTGCCGCTCGCCCGGCTCGATCGCGCGCAGTGGGAGGCGCTGTGCGACGGCTGCGGCAAATGCTGCCTGCACAAGATCGAGGATGCCGATACCGGGGACCTCTATGCCACCAATGTCGCGTGCCGCCTGCTCGATCGCGATCAGGGCCGGTGCAGCGATTACCGCCACCGCCATGCCTATGTCGCCGAATGCGTGCGGCTGAATGCAGGCAATGTCGACGACATTCCGTGGCTGCCGGTGACCTGTGCCTATCGGCTGCGCGCGGCGGGCGAGCCACTGCCCGACTGGCACTATCTGATCTCGGGTAGCCGCGAGAGCGTGCATGAGGCGGGTGAATCGACCCGTGGCTGGACGATTTCGGAGGATGTCGCCGGCGACCTCGAGCATCATATGGTCGATCGTATCCTGTGAGCGTGCCGATCCAGGTCGTGCGCCATCCGCGCGCCCGGACGATGCGCCTGTCGGTCGATCAGGCAACCGGCGCGGTCCGGCTGACGATACCGCCGCGTGCGCCCGCCGGACCCGCGCTGCGCTGGGCCGAGGGACAGCAGGCGTGGATTGCGCGGGCGCTGGCCAACCGCGCCGCGCCGACGCCGCTCGAGCCGGGCGCGACGATCCTGTATCTTGGCGAAGAGGTCGGCCTCGGCTGGGACAGCGGGTTTCCGCGCACGCCACTGCTTGACGATGGCCAGATCATCGCCGGCGGGCCGCGCGAGGGGTTTGAACGGCGGATCGAACTGTGGTTGCGCAAGCGGGCGCTGGAGACACTGAGCGCCGAGACAGCGGAATATGCCGCGCTTTCGGGCGTGAAGGTCAGCAAGGTCGCGATCGGCGATCCCAAGGGGCGCTGGGGCAGCTGTGCCTCATCGGGCGTGATCCGCTATAACTGGCGGCTGATCCTGGCTCCGCCCGCAGTGCGGCGGGCGACGGTGGCGCATGAAGTGGCGCATCGCACGCATATGAACCACAGCCCGGCATTCCATGCGCTGGTCCGCAGCCTCTATGGGCGTGATCCCGGGCCGGAGCGGGCGTGGCTGCGCGCCAACGCGATGCGGCTTCACTCGTTCGGGCGGTCATCCTGAGGCGCGCGTAGCGGCTCGCGCTGCGGCGCTTGCTGCTGCGGCGGTCGG
>VYKS01000204.1_pt1 | contig 32818 bp, 34 predicted proteins | sample 5114511 | NCBI WGS metagenome assembly VYKS01 (sample SAMN12291795, study PRJNA351875) | freshwater metagenome | isolation source: freshwater lake | place: USA: Michigan, Gull Lake | collected 2011-07-05 | reverse complement strand
TCGCCTGTTGGTGAAATATGGGCTGGTCGAGCCAGCCGGTCGAGGCGGTGTGTGGACCGATGCTGGCAAATCGCTTCTGGATTCGGCGTAGATCCAGCGGCAGCTTTCCACCCAATTCCAGCGGTTCCCAAGCTCGTAACGTGATCCCGAAAGCGGCCCGACCGCAAACGACCCCATTGCGGACGTCCGCTAAAGCCCTCGTAGAACTCCGTCGAACTTGCCACACTCGCACTGGTGCCATGTCGTTGTGCCCTCTTGCCGGAAGGCGATTAGCGAGCGGCATCGGTCACAAGTTACTGAGGCTACCCGGTCATTTGCCGCCCACGTATCGAGAGCGAGTAGAAAGCGCTCTAAATCGGGATTGGGGTTAGGATGACGAGCCATAACGTAAAATATCTACCTGCCAGCACCGCAGCAAGGTCCGCTAACCACCCATTTGCAGTCGTAATCCAGAGCAATCCAGAATCCCGAAAACAGACGCCGCCCCTTCAATCCTCATCCACATCCGCAACCGCCTCGACCGGACCCGCGCGGCGGGCCAGTCCCAGCCGTTGTTCGCGCCAGGCGATGTAGAGGCCGCTCGCGACGATGATCGGGGCGCCGATCCAGGTCCATTGGCTGGGCAGCACGCCGAACAGCACATAGCCATAGAGCGTCGCCCAGATCAGGCTGGAATAGTCCATCGGGACGACCGCCGAGACCGGGGCGAAGCGCAGTGCGGCGGTGAGCGCGAGCTGGCCCGCGCCGCCGATTAGCCCGATGCCGATCAGGATCGCGAAGGTCTGCCAGTCGTGCATCTGCGCGAAGAACGGGTAGGCGATGGCGAGCGGCGGCACCGACAGTGTCGAGAACCAGAAGACGGTCGTCGCTGGGCGCTCGGTCTTCGCCATCTGGCGCAACTGGATCGCGATCAGCGCGACGAAAAAGGCGGCGGTCAGCCCGACCAGCGCGCCGGTGAGCGGGATATGCCCGTCCCCCGGCTGCGCGACCAGCACCACGCCGACGAAGCCCGCGATCACTGCCGCCCAGCGCCGCCACCCGGTCTTTTCATGCAGCACCAGCGCGCCCAGGATCGTGGCAAAGATCGGCGCGGTGAACGAAAAGGTTGTCGCCTCGGCCAGCGGGAGCAGCAGCACCGCACCGAAATTGAACACCATGCCGGTCAGCCCGATCACGGTGCGGTTCACATGCAGCCCGAACCGCCGCGTGCGGATCGACCGCATTCCCGGGCCGGCGGCGATCCAGGCGAGGATGAAGGGGATCGCGAACAGCTGACGAAACAGCATGATCTCGGCCAGGTTCGCGCCGCCCCGCTCCGCCAGCTTGATCAGCGCGCCCATGGTCGAGAGCATCAGGATGGCGAGCAGGCGCAGGCCAAGGCCGGTAAGGACGCGATCACGATGCACCGCGCCTGCCTAGAGGCGACGCCGCAGTGCGGCAAGGCGCGAAGGGGCGTGACGCGCCCCGAATCGCGCGCTAATCGCGCAGCCATGATCAAACGCGCACTCAACGTCACCCGCGAAGCGGATTTCGCCGCCTGGTATCAGGCCGTCATCACCGAAGCCGATATGGCCGAGGAAAGCGGCGTGCGCGGGTGCATGGTGATCCGGCCATGGGGCTATGGCATCTGGGAGCGGATCCAGCGGCTGCTCGATGATCGCATCAAGGCGACGGGGCACGAGAATTGCTATTTCCCGCTGTTCATCCCGCTGTCCTACTTCGAGAAAGAGGCCGAGCATGTCGACGGCTTCGCCAAGGAAATGGCGGTCGTCACCCACCACCGGCTGGTGCAGAAGGACGGGCGGCTGGTGCCCGATCCCGAGGCGAAGCTGGAGGAGCCGCTGGTCGTCCGCCCGACGTCCGAAACGGTGATTGGTGCCGCGATGGCGCGCTGGGTCCAGTCGTGGCGCGACCTGCCGGTGCTGATCAACCAATGGGCCAATGTCGTGCGCTGGGAAATGCGCACCCGCATGTTCCTGCGCACCGCGGAATTCCTGTGGCAGGAGGGGCATACCGCCCACGCCACGGTCGACGAGGCGCGCGAAGAGACGATGAAGATGCTGGAGGTCTATCGCGAGTTCGCGGAAACCTGCCTGGCGATGCCAGTCGTCGCGGGGGAAAAGCCGGAGAATGAACGCTTCCCCGGTGCGGTCGCAACCTACAGCATCGAGGCGATGATGCAGGACGGCAAGGCGCTGCAGGCCGGCACCTCGCACTTCCTTGGCACCACTTTCTCCAGCGCGCAGGGCATCAAGTATCAGAATGCCGAAGGCGTGCAGGAACTGGCGCAGACGACCAGCTGGGGCGTGTCCACGCGCATGATCGGCGGCGTGATCATGGTGCATGGCGACGATGACGGGCTGCGCGTGCCGCCGCGCATCGCGCCGTGGCAGATCGTGATCGTGCCGATGCTGCGCGACACCGACGAGGACGCCGCGCTGATCGATTATTGCAAGGGGCTGCAGGCCGAGCTGGCCAAGGCGTCGGCGCTGGGCGAGCCGGTGCGCGCGCTGCTCGACCTCAAGGCGGTCAAGGCCGCGACGAAGCGCTGGGGCTGGGTCAAGAAGGGTGCGCCGGTGGTGATCGAGGTCGGCGGGCGCGACATGGCCGGCGGCAACGTCTCCGTCATCCGCCGCGACCGGCTGTATCGCGAGGACGGCAAGCTCGACAGCGCGGTGGTGGCGAAGGGCGATTTCGTCGCGGGCGCGGCGGCGCTGCTGGAAGAGATTCAGGCCGGGCTGCACGCCGATGCGCGCGCGCGGCTGGACGCAAACATCGTGCGCGGGATCGACAGCTTCGACGCGCTCAAGGTGCATTTCGAGGGCTCGGGCAAATATCCGGGCTGGGTCGAGGTGCAGTGGAGCAAGCCCGAGGGCGCGGATCTGGACGCGGTGGTCGAGCGGATCAAGGCGCTCAAGTTGACCTTCCGCAACGTGCCGCTCGATGCCGCGCCGGCGGACGGGGCCTGCATCTTCACCGGCAAGCCGGCGGTCGAGCGGATTCTGGTCGCGCGGGCCTATTGACCCGGAAATGACTGCCCCCGCCGGAGCGGGGGCAGTGGAAGCTTATTCGGCGCCGGTGCCGGGCTCGGTCGTCTTCGGCATCTTGCCGTCCTCGATCCGACCCTCGTTGCGCAGATCGCGCCCTTCCTGAGCGGCCTTCTTGCCCTCGGGCGAGTCGCGATGCTCGTTCAGCTCTTCCTTCACGAAGCCTGCGGCTTCCTTCAGCTTTCCTTCGACGCTCATACTGGCCTCCTTGAGTTCAGGTTGCCGGGGTTAAGCGCTTGAACTGGCGAAAAGGTCCGTCGTCACGGCAGATGGCGGTCCCGCGTCACCGGCCGTGCGGTGAGGTGAAGGTCGGGGGCAAGCCTGGACAGCGCGTGCTCCGCCAGCGCGCGGGCGGTGGTGATCTTGCCGCCGAACACCGACAGGATTGGTGCGGCGCTTGTGTCGAGGTCGAGATGATAGTCGCGCGTCACCGTCCGCGCCTCGTCCGCGCCATTGTCGTAGAGCGCGCGGATGCCGGACCAGCTGCCGGTCATGTCGGCGGGGGTAATCTGACGCCGGAAATAGCGGTTGGCGGCGGCGCAGAGATAGGCGATCTCGTCGGCATCGATGCCCGCTTCGCCCGGCTGATCGACCGGCACGTCGGTGGTGCCGATCATCGTCTCCCCCCGCCACGGCGCGGCGAATACGACGCGGCGGTCGGGTTGCTGCAGGATATAGGCATGGTCGCCCTCCCACAGCGCCGGGACGGTGATATGGCTACCCTTGATCAGCCGCAGACCGCTGGTCGTCGCGACGCCAAGCGTGTCGAGCAGGTCGCGGACCCATGGCCCGGCAGCGTTGACGACCGCGCGGGAGTCGATCGTGCGTCCGTCCGAGAGTGTCACCGACCAGTGCTCCGCGTCGCGCTGCACTCCCGTCACCGCTACGCCGGTGGCGATCTCCGCCCCATTCGCCGCCGCATCCTGCGCATTGGCGCGGACCAAAGCCGCGTCATCGACCTGTGCATCCCAATAGAGAAAGCCGCTGGTCCCGGCGGTCAGCGGCGCAAGGCGCGAGTCGTCGCGGCGCAGGCCGCGCGAACGCGGCAGCGAGGAGCCGAGGCCGAGCAGGTCGTAGAGATACAGCCCCGCCCGCACCATCCAGCGCGGGCGCACGGCATGGGCATGCGGCAGGACGAACGCCATCGGGCGGATCAGCTGCGGCGCGGTCGCCAGCATCCGCTCGCGCTCGACCAGCGCCTCACGCACCAGCCGGAACTCATAGGTCTCGAGGTAGCGCAGCCCGCCGTGGATGAGCTTGCTCGACGCGGACGAGGTATGCGCGGCGAGCGTGTCGCGCTCGACCAGGACCACCTTGAGCCCCAGCAACGCGGCCTCGCGCGCGATCGCGCAGCCATTGATGCCGCCGCCGATGATGAGCAGATCACAGGACACCGCCGCACCCTATGCGGCGGCGCGGCGGAAAGCGACCCGCCTATTCGACGTCGAAAAACTCGACGATGCCCGACGCCAGGTGATATTCCGCCCCGACGATCTTGAGCTTGCCCGCGCGGCGGGGTGCTGCGAGCAGGCGCTGGCTGGGCGCGCGCAGTTCGTGCACCACCTGATGCACATTTTCGCGGATCGAGTTTTCGACCAGATCGCCCGGAACATTGTGCGCGGTGTGCACTGCCGGAACGATCGGTTCGACCATCTGGCCCAGGCTGCCGGGCAGCTTGGCATCCTTGTCCACCACTTCGATCGCCGCCTTGACCGCGCCGCACGCCGAATGGCCGAGCACGACGATCAGCGGCACGCCAAGGTGCAGCACCGAATATTCGATGCTGCCCATCGCCTGCGCATTGGCGGCGGTGCTGCCGGCGTTGCGCACCACGAACAACTGGCCGACGCCGGTCTCGAAAATCTGTTCCGGCGCGGCGCGGCTGTCCGAACAGCAGACGATCGTCGCGAACGGATGCTGCCCGGCCAGAAAGGCGCGGCGCTGGCCGTCGTTCAGGCCATAGTTGAACGCGCGGCCCATGGTGAAGGCCTGATTGCCCTTCTTGAGCGTGGCCAGCGCCGCGTCGGGGGTGATCGCCGACGCGCCGTGTCCGCCTTCGGACGCGACCAGCGGGCGGGTGGCGAGCGCGGCACCGCCGACGGCGATAGCGGCGAAGAGATGGCGGCGGTTCAGGCGCATCGGCACGACTCTCGGGACAGAGGGGACTGATCCAATCATAGAAGCGTCGCGCGCATGCGGGGCGCGGCCGACGGCAATTTCCGCCAGCGCATTTGGTTTTGCGGCGGCGAAGGGCTATGTTGGCCGCCAATGGCAAAACAGAAAAACGCAAAGTCGAAGCCCGTTCCGGGCCTGCCGACCCGCCAACAGATCATCGATTTCATCACCGCGTCGGATCAGCCCGCAGGAAAGCGCGAAATCGCGCGCGCCTTCGGTCTGTCCGCGCAGGAAAAGATCGCGCTCAAGGCGCTGCTCAAGGACATGAGCGACGAGGGGCTGATCGACGTCGCCCCCGGTCGTGCCTTCCACAAGATGGGCGGCGTGCCCAAGGTGACGGTGCTGCGCATCGTCGAGGCCGATGGCGACACCGTCTGGGCCGTGCCCGAACGCTGGGAGGCGGATGGTATTCCCGTGCCGCGCCTGCGCGTCCGCGAAAAGCGCGGGCCGGGCGGCGCGCTGGGCGTCGGCGACCGCATCCTCGCGCGCACCGAAGAGGCCGGGAAGGGCCTGATCGCGCATCCGATGAAGAAGCTCGCCAAGGGCGACGCGGCGGTGCTGGGCGTGGTGCATGAAGAGGGCGGGCGGCTCTATCTGCAGGGGCTGGACAAGAAAGAGCGCACCAGCCCCGTCATCTCCGACCGCAACGGCGCCGAGCCGGGCGACTTGGTGATGGCGGAAGTGACCGGCAAGGGTCCGCGCCTGTTCGCCAAGGTCACCGAAATCCTTGGCGACCCGTTCGCGCCGCGCAGCTTCTCGCTGATCGCGATCCACAAGCATGAAATTCCGCACATCTTCTCCGAAGAACTGCTCGCCGAGGCCGAACGCGTCGCAAAGCAGCCATTGGGAGAGGGTCGTGAGGATCTGCGCGACCTGCCGATCGTCGCGATCGACCCGGCCGACGCGCGCGACCATGACGATGCGGTCTGGGCGACCCCCGACGACGATCCCGCGAACACGGGCGGGTGGAAGGCGATCGTCGCGATTGCCGATGTCAGCTTCTATGTCCGCCCCGGGTCGCTGCTCGACCGCGAGGCGCGCAAGCGCGGCAACAGCGTCTATTTCCCCGACCGCGTCGTGCCGATGTTGCCCGAGGTGCTGTCGGCGGATGTGTGTTCGCTCAAGGAAGGCGTCGAGCGCGCGGCGCTGGCGTGTCATATGCGGATCGGCGCGGATGGCGAGATCAGGGACTGGCGCTTCAGCCGCGCGGTGGTGAAGCTGGCGGCGAATGTTGCCTATGAGGATGCGCAAGCGGCGATCGACGGCGCGGCCGAGCATCCACTGACCGAGAGCGCGCTGCGGTCGCTGTGGGATTGCTGGGCCGCGCTCAACAAGGCGCGGGCGAAGCGGGAGCCGCTCGACCTCGATCTGCCCGAACGGCGCATCGTGCTCGACGAGAAGGGGCGCATCCTCTCGGTCGCGCCGCGCGAGCGCCTGGACGCGCACAAGCTGATCGAGGATTACATGATCGCCGCCAATGTCGCGGCGGCCAAGGCGCTGGAGAAGAAGAAGGCGCCGGTAATGTACCGCATTCACGAGCCGCCGAGCCGGGAAAAGCTGGTCGCGCTCAAGGAGTATCTGAAGACGCTCGATGTCGAATTCGCGCTGGGGCAGGTGATCCGGCCCAAGACATTCAACTATGTCATCGCGCGCACCAAGGAGGCGGATTATCACGCCGAGGTTATGACGCAGGTGCTGCGCACGCAGACCCAGGCCTATTACGGCCCGCAGAATGCGGGGCATTTCGGGCTGGCGCTGGGCAGCTATGCGCACTTCACCTCGCCGATCCGCCGCTATGCCGACCTCGTCGTCCATCGCGCGCTGACCGAGGCGTTCAAGCTCGGGCCGGGCGGCGAATTGCCGGCGGACAAGGACATGGAGCGGACCGGCGAGCTGATCAGCAAGCTGGAGCGCCGCGCGATGGAGGCCGAGCGCGACACGATCGACCGCTATGTCGCCGCCTATCTGGCGAGCCATGTCGGCGAGGTGCTGGATGCGCGGATTACCGGGGTGCAGAGCTTCGGCTTTTTCGCGACGGTCGACGGGATCGGCGGCGATGGGCTCGTCCCCGCGCGCGACCTGGGCCGCGAATATTTCCGCTATGACGAGGCGGGGCAACGGCTGGTCGGCGAGGAAACGGGCGCGGAGTTCGCGCTGGGCCAGCGGTTGCAGCTCAAGCTGGTCGAGGCCAACCCGGTCTCGGGCGCGCTGCGCTTCGAACTGCCCGACGGTATGGGCAGCGGCTCCGGCCCACGCCCCGATGGCGATCGGCGCAAGTCCGGACCGCCGCGCCCGCTCAAGCGACGCGGGCGTCCGGCGAATATCAAGCATCAGGGGCGCAAGCGCTGATGGCCGTCGTTGAATCGGTGCCGATCACCAAATTTGCGCGGGCGCGGCGGAAGATCGTCGCGCATTTCTGTGCGAGCCACGCGATCACGCCGCTCGATACCATCCTCTACACCCCGCCCGAGGAGTTGAAGCCGGTGTTCGACAAGCTGATCGCGCAGCGCGTGATCCGGCGCGAAGGGCAGGGCTATTACTGGCTCGACCTGCGCGTGCTCGACGCAGTGATCCTGCACCACCGGCGCAAATATGTACCGGTGGTCATCGTTGTTGCCGTGCTGCTCGCGATCGTCGCGATGCTGTTTTACACCGATATCCCCATCGGCTTTACCGGCTGATCTCAGCGGACGGTGAAGATCAGCCCCGCATTCGCCTCCAGCCGCGCCTTCAGCGGCTCGGCCATCAGCGCGCCCGGGGTCCACACGCCACCTTCGCCCGCGACGTCGCGGATCAGGCACAAAGCCGCTTCGGCGATCATCTTCGACGTCGATCCATAGCCGGGGTCGCGGTCGCCGGTGACGGTGCAGGTCAGCGACTCCCCGGTCGGCATCTCCGCGATGAAGTCGATTTCGTAGAAGCCCGCCTCGCGCTCTTCCTTCGACGGGCCTTCGCCGGGGGCGGGGCCCTTGTCGGCGTTCATCGGGTTCAGCTTGGCGATCGCCTCCGCCGCTGCCTTGCCGATGTCGCCCAGCCCCGGGGCGACCATCATCTCGTCATAGCGGAAATCGGTGCCATAGGGGTGGCCGGCGAGGAAGTTGGTGCGATGCACATTCTTGGTCTTGATCACCGCCATCACAAACGGCGCGACCCAGCCGCCGACCGCTTCGTCATATTCGGGCATCATGCCTTTGGGCTGGTCCGGGCCGGTGAAGCCGGGGGTGAGCGCGAACGGATCGAGCAGGATCTTGAACACCGCCGGGTTCTTTGCCGCCGCCGCCGCCGTCGCCTTGCCGCTGGCAAAGGTGCCGCCGGAAAAGGTGCCCTGCATCTTGCGAACGCGACCCTTCACACGCGGGGCGGGGCGGCCCCATTTGGCGATCGCCGCCTGCTCGGCGGTCCACACGCCCAGGTCGAAGGGGATCGAATCGAACCCGCACGACAGCACGATGCGCGCGCCGCTCGCCTTCGCCGCATCCTGATGCCGCGCGATCACGTCGTGCATCCAGTTGGGCTCGCCGCACAGGTCGACATAGGCGGTGCCGGTCTCGACACACGCCGCGACCAGATCATTGCCATAAAGCTGATACGGACCGACCGTGGTGAGCACGACGGTGGCGCGGGCGGTGAGCGCACGCAGCGCGGCGGGGTCGTCGGCATTGGCGGTGAGCAGGGGCGTATCCGCCGGCGCGCCGATCTCGTCGCGGACCTGTTCGAGCTTGGTCAGCGAACGCCCCGCCATCGCCCAGCGCAGCGACCCGTCACCGTAACGCTGCGCCAGATATTCGGCGACAAGGCGTCCGGTGAAGCCGGTTGCGCCATAGACGATCAGATCGAACTCGCGGGTCATGCCATCCTCTCTCAGCTTTTGGTCGAGCGTACCGTGGTTTCGAAACATTGGGAAGCGGGGCAACGGCCTTGAAACCGGCTGCGCGCTTCCCGACTATGGGCGCTTCAACGGAGACCTGCACACCATGCCGCTCAACGGCGCATCCGACCTCGGCCAGTTTCGCGTCCAGCGCCATTTCGCGGAGCATCGCGCGATTTCGCCGGGCACCGCGATCGAATATGCGCCCGGCCCGGTCGAGCGCGCGGCATTCGACCGGCTGCGCGCGAACGGCGTGATCCGGGAGGCGCATCCGGCGCATTACTGGTTCGACCTCGACCGCATGGGGCGCGAGCGCGAATCGTCGCGCAATCCCAAGCTCAAGGTTGCGCTGGCGCTGGCCGCCGTCCTTGCCTTCGCGGCCTGGTATTTCTCGCGCTACTAGACCGTTTCGCTGAACTGCAGGCTGGCGAGGCGGGCGTAGAGGCCGCCCTTGGCGACCAGCTCGCCATGCGTGCCGGTCTCGACGATGCGCCCCTCGTCCATCACGATGATCCGCTGCGCCGCGCGCACGGTGGCGAGGCGATGGGCGATCACCAAGGTCGTGCGCCCCTGCATCAACCGCTCGAGCGCGTCCTGCACCAGCCGCTCGCTCTCTGCGTCCAGCGCGCTGGTCGCTTCGTCGAGCAGCAGGATCGGTGCGTCGCGCAGCAGTGCGCGGGCGATGGCGATGCGCTGGCGCTGGCCGCCCGACAGCCGCGCGCCGTCCTCGCCGAGGAAGGTGTCGAGACCCTGCGGCAACTCGCGCAGGAACTCGGCGGCGTTCGCGGCTTCTGCGGCCTGCCAGATCTGATCTTCGGTCGCGTCCCAGCGGCCATAGCGGAGGTTGTCGCGGGCCGAGGCGGCGAAGATCACCGTTTCCTGCGGCACCATCGCCATGCGCGCGCGCACCTGCGCCGGATCGGCCTCGGGCAGCGGCACGCCATCGACGCGCACTTCGCCCGCCTCGGGGTCGTAGAAGCGCTGGACGAGCTGGAACAAGGTCGACTTGCCCGCGCCCGACGGCCCGACCACCGCCACCGTCTCGCCCGGCGCGACCGACAGGGTGAAGTCATTCAGCGCCGAAACCTCGGGCCGCGTCGGATAGCGGAAGGTGACGTTGGCGAATTCGATCGCGCCCTGCGCTGGTTCGGGCAGCGCCACTGGATTGGCGGGCGCGGCAATCTCCGGCTCCTCCGACAGCAGCTCGGCGAGGCGCGCGGCGGCGCCCGATGCGCGGAGCAGGTCGCCATAGACTTCGGTCAGCGCGCCGAACGCACCGGTGACCAGGCCGGCGGTGATGACGAAGGCGGTGATCGACCCACCCGAGATTCGGCCCTGTGCGACGCCATAGACCGCGTCCCACATGATCAGGGTAATCGCGGTGAACAGCGCGAAGATCACGAGCGCGGTCATCAGCGCGCGGGTCGCAAACCGCTTGCGCGCGGTCGAAAAGCCGCGATCGACTGCGTCCTGGAAGCGCGCGCTCTCACGATCTTCCTGTCCGAACGCCTGCACGATCCGCATCGCGCCCAGCGTCTCCGATGCGATCGATCCGATATCGGCGACGCGATCCTGGCTGGTGCGCGAAAAGCGGCGCACGCGTCCGCCCAGCCACATGATCGGCAGCACGATGACCGGGATTCCGACCAGCAGATAGGCGGCGATCTTGGGTGCCAGCACGAACAGATAAAGCGTGCCGCCGATCGCGATCAGCAGGTTGCGCAGCGCGACCGACACGGTGGTGCCGACGATCTGCTCGACCACGGCGGTATCGGCGGTGAGGCGGCTGGCGATCTCCGACGGACGATTCTCCTCGAACCAGCGCGGGGGCAGGCGCAGCAGGTTGCGGTGCACCGCAGCACGCATGTCGGCCACCGTGCGCTCGCCCAGCCAGGAGACGAAGTAGAAGCGCATCGCCGTGGCAAAGGCGAGCACGACGACGACCAGCAACAGCCCCTGGAAATAGCCGCCGATCTGTGCCGGATCGGAGTCGGCGCCGAACCCCTTGTCGACCACTTCCTTGAATGTGCGCGGAATCCACAAGGTCGCGCCGGCCGCCAGCAGCAATGCGACGATCGCCAGCGTCAGCTGCAGCGGATAGCGGCGCGTATAGCCCCAGACGATCGTCAGGCTCGACAGCTTGCGCTGTGGCTGAGCGGGGGTAGCGGCAGGGGCGGGCGGCTGCGGAATATCGGCCATAGCCGCCGCCTAGCCTGAAGCGGGAGGCAAGGGAACAGGCTTCGCGGATCGAAAATCGGGTACGCCGCGTTTGCACTGCAGCATGAGCCCGCTATAAACGGCATGAGACCGTTGTCATTGCCCCGCGCGGGGCGGGGATGTTGATTGCCGATGCTGTATAACGCCTATGAACTTCAGCGCTCGATGCTGGCCGGCGCGAGTGCGCTGGCGAATTTCAGTGCGGGCCTGCTCAACAATCCGGCCAATCCCTTTGCCTATTTTGGCGGCGGCCCGATTCTCGCGTCCGCGCTCGAAGTGTTCGCCCATGCATCGGCACCGCGCGGCAAGCCCGAATTCGGCTTGGATTTCACCGAGATCGACGGCAAGCAGGTCGAGGTCCATGAGGAAATCGTGCTGCGCAAGCCGTTCGGCCAGCTCAAGCGCTTCGTGCGCGAAGGCGTGGAGGGCGGCCCCAAGCTGCTGATCGTCGCACCGATGAGCGGCCATTTCGCCACGCTGCTGCGCGGCACGGTTCAGCGGATGCTGCCGGTGGCGGATGTCTACATCACCGACTGGCGCGACGCGCGCCAGGTGCCGCTCAGCGACGGGCGCTTCGACCTCGACGACTATGTCGATTATGTCATCGAATTCCTCGCCACGATCGGCGCAGAGGGCGATGCCCGCGCCCATGTGCTCGCGGTGTGCCAGCCCTCGGTGCCGGTCTATGCCGCCGTCGCGCTGATGAACGCCGACAAGCATCCCAACACGCCGCGCACGCTGACCATGATGGGCGGGCCGATCGACACGCGTGAGGCGCCGACCGCGGTCAACACGCTGGCGACCGAACGGCCGCACAGCTGGTTCAAGCAGAATGTGATCGCGACCGTCCCGGCGACCTATCCGGGCGCCGGGCGCACCGTATATCCGGGCTTCCTCCAGCTCGCCGGGTTCATGACGATGAACCTGGGCAACCACATGATTTCCCACTGGGAAATGTTCAAGCATCTGGTCAAGGGCGACGACGAAAGCGCCGAGGCGACGATGCGCTTCTACGACGAATATCGCGCGGTGTGCGACATGACGTCGGAATTCTACCTCCAGACCATCGATGTCGTGTTCCAGTCGCACGCGCTGCCCAAGGGTGAGATGATGCACCGCGGCCGCCGCGTCGATCCGGGCGCGATCACTGATACTGCGATCCTCGCGATCGAGGGTGAGAAGGACGATATTTCAGGCCTTGGCCAGACCAAGGCCGCGTTGACCATCGCGACCAACTTGCCGGCCAAGATGAAGAAATACCACATGGCCCCCGATGTCGGCCATTACGGCATCTTCAACGGCAGCAAATGGCGCAACCGCATCGCCCCGGTGCTGGAAGAGTGGATCGCGACGCACAGCTGAGCGGGCCGCGCCCGCGTCAGTCGTAGCCCAGCATCAGGAACTCATAGACGACGAACGCGATCAGCGCCCATAGCGCGATCACGATGGCGACGCCCCAGCGGCTGACCGGGCGCTGCGACGCGGCTTCGGCGGTCGCGCGGTGTTCGGCCATCAGGCCGGCGGGAACCAGTCGCTCGAACAGCCACACCCCCGCCGGAATCAGGATCGCGTCGTCGACCAGCCCCAGCACCGGGATGAAATCGGGGATCAGGTCGATCGGCGACAGCGCATAGGCTGCGACCAGCAGCCCGACCAGCTTGGCGAACACCGGCGTGCGTGGATCGCGCACCGCGAGCCACACGGCATGCGCCTCAACCCGGATGCGATGCGTGAAGGACTGTCGGTTCGCCATCCGCCTGCGATGTGCCACCGCCCGCGCGGCGTCAAGCGCTGGCTAGCGGGGCGGGGGCGGAGCCTTGCGATGCTTCGCCACAAAGGCGTTCAGCGCGGGATGGTCGATGGAGTCCAGTGCGATTGCGTCGAGCAGTGTCGCTTCCGACACCGGCCCTTTTTTGGCGAAGAACAGGTAGAGATCGCCGGGTTGGCTGTGATCGGTGTCGCCGAAGCTCATCGGGCCGCATGTCGAGTAATCGCGAGAGACCTTGAACCATGCGCGCGACGGAGGACCTCGATTCCAAGCGAGGGGCGCAAAATAGGACGGATCGGACAGGTCGATACGCTCTTTGCGTGCAGGCGGCGGCGGTACGGGGCGCCAATGGGGCGCGCCACCTGCCCTCCCAACGGACGCCGAACCGCTGTCCTCACCTTGCTGCGAACGGGCAGCGGCCGGGCGGGTGGTTGCCAGATCGAGTCACGCGCGATGAAGATCAGGTCCGCGGTCCGCAGTCCGGCGTCGATCCTTCGCGTTGCTTCCTCCAACTCGAGTTGGCGACCGGACCGCTTGATACGCGCCCAGTAGGCGTCGTCACTCTCTCCGGGCAATTCTGGCGGAAGCGGTGGAGGGCTGCATCCCCAGGCAGGTGAGATGATTAAAGATACACCCACGGTCGCCGCCAGCATCATGCGCTTCATCAAAATACATACCTCCCGAACGGTATCGGGATACTATGTCACATGGGGAACGGATCTTGAATGAAAAAGCCGGCGGATCGCTCCGCCGGCTTTTCGATTACAGTCGGGGGAGGCGTCAGAGGACCTCGAACAGCCCCGCCGCGCCCATGCCGCCGCCGACGCACATCGTCACGACGACGTACTTCGCGCCGCGACGCTTGCCTTCGATCAGCGCGTGGCCGGTGCAGCGCGCGCCGGTCATGCCATAGGGGTGGCCGATCGAGATCGAGCCGCCGTTGACGTTCAGCAGCTCGTCCGGAATGCCGAGCTTGTCGCGGCAGTACAGCACCTGCACCGCAAACGCCTCATTCAGCTCCCACAGGCCGATATCGTCCATCTTCAGGTTGAAGCGGTCGAGCAGCGCCGGGATCGCATAGACCGGGCCGATTCCCATCTCGTCAGGCTTGGTGCCCGCGACCGCCATGCCGACATAGCGGCCGAGCGGGGTCAGGCCGCGCTTTTCGGCGACCTTCTCCTCCATCAGCACGCTGGCCGAGGAGCCGTCCGACAGCTGCGACGCGTTGCCGGCGGTGACGGTGCCGTTCGGGACGACCGGCTGGAGCGACTGGAGTCCCTCCAGCGTGGTTTCGGGGCGGTTGCCCTCGTCCTTGGTCAGCGTCACTTCCTTTTGCGAGACTTCCTTCGTCTCCTTGTTGACGATGTTCATCGTCGCGGTGACGGGGATGATCTCGTCGTCGAACTTGCCGGCGGCCTGGGCGGCCGCGGTGCGCTGCTGCGACTTGAAGCCATATTCGTCCTGCGCCTCGCGGCTGACGCCATAGCGCGCGGCGACCACTTCGGCGGTCTGCAGCATCGGCATGTATACGTCATTGTGCATCGCCAGCAGTTCGGGGTCCATCGCGACGCGCATCTGAGGCGTCTGGACCAGGCTGATGCTCTCGACGCCGCCGCCGATGGTGATGTCCATATTGTCGACCACGATCTGCTTGGCGGCGGTGGCAATCGCCATCAGGCCGCTGGCGCACTGGCGGTCGACCGACATGCCCGACACGCTGGTGGGCAGGCCCGCACGCAGCAGCGCCTGGCGCGCGATATTGCCGGCCTGATGCCCCTGCTGCAGCGCGGCGCCCAGGATCACGTCCTGCACTTCGGCACCGTCGATCCCGGCGCGCGCGACCGCGGCCTCGATCGACTTGGCCGCCAGCGTCTGGGACGGGAGCGCGTTGAACGCCCCGCGATAGGCGCGGCCGATCGGGGTGCGGGCAGTGGAAACGATGACGGCAGAACGCATGCGGACGGTCCCTTCGGTTTATTGTCTATACAAAAAGCTGGCTGATCCATTCGGCGATCAAAGCGGGCTTTTCCTGCCCCTCGATCTCGATGGAGAATTCGACGGTCTGCTGCCACTGGCCGGGGCGCTTTTCGACCAGTTCGAGCGTCTTGAACCGCCCGCGCACCCGGCTGCCCGACCGTACCGGGGTCAGGAACCGGACTTTGTTGCCGCCATAGTTGACGCCCATTTTCAGCCCCTCGATCCGGGGCTGGGGCGTCTTCTGGCTGAGCAGCGGCATCAGCGACAGGGTAAGAAATCCGTGCGCGATCGTCCCGCCGAACGGGGTCATTGCGGCCTTGGACGGATCGACATGGATGAACTGGTGATCGCCGGTCGCATCGGCGAACTTGTCGATCATCTCCTGCGACACGGTGACCCAGTCCGACACGCGCTCATCGCCGGCCTGCGCGGCAAGCTGCTGGATCGTGACGCTGTCCTGCGTGTCGGTATCGGCCATGACAAATCCCTGCGCCAAGCTGGCTCCCGCATCTAGGGGCAAGCGCGGCGTGGGGCAAGTGGGGCCTACTGGAAATGCGAAACGAAGCGCTTCCGTAAGGGAAGGTGGGCAGATGGAGCCAAACCCGATCTTCTAAAACGGTGTAGGGATTGCCGAATCAGCGTTCACCCACGTCCTTGTCGACACGCCGGACCGGCTGCACGTCGGGATAGGGCATGATCAGCTTGCCGCTCGGGTCCGCCGTGTACGTCGTCTGGGTCGGATATGGGATCGAAATCCCCTCGGCAGCGAACCGCTGAAGGATGCCGATGATCACCTTGTCGCGCACCTTGTGCGCGGTCGGCCAGTCGTCGCCGGGAATGTCGAACCACAGCGCAAAATCCACCGAGCTCGCGCCCAGCGTCTCGAAGCTCGCGCGGGCCACAGTGCCGCCGGCCGCCTCGACGATGCCGGTCAGCATGTCGGGCAGGGTCTCCAGCACTTCGGTCGGAGTCTCGTAGGCGACGCCAAGCGGCAGCTTGATGCGGATATGGTCGCGGTTGGAGATGTTCTGGATCTCCTTGTCGAGCAGCTGCTTGTTGGCGATGATCCGCACTTCGCCGTCGAACGATCGCACCCGGGTCGACTTGAGGCCGATCTGCTCGACCACGCCCGTGGTCTGATCGTACATCACCTTGTCCCCGCGCCGGAACGGCTTGTCGAAGATGATCGCCAGCGCGGCGAACAGGTCCGCAAAGATGCCCTGCGCCGCCAGACCGATGGCAATGCCGCCGACGCCCAGACCCGCGACCAGACCGGTGACGTTGACGCCCAGATTGTCGAGCACCACCACCAACGCGATCGCGAACAGCGCCACCGTCACCAGCAGCCGGATCAGGCCCAGCGCCGACAACAGCGCCTCGCCATGATAATTCTCGGCCTCGGTCTTCTTTTCGATCGCGCCCAGGATGATCTCGCGCGCCCAGATCGCCGCCTGGAACACCGCAGCGACGGTGAACAGGAAGTTGATCGTCCGCGCGACCATCTCCGGCGGCATGGCATAGCCCGACACCAGCTTGGCCGAGGTCATGATGATGAAGAAATTGCCGGTACGCGACACCGCGCGCCCGATAATCGTGCCCCAGCCGGCCGGACCGACCGACTTCTCGCACAGCTTCATGCCCCAGCGGCGCAGTCCGTGAAGCAGGAAGAAGATCCCCGCGGCGATGGCAGCGGCGATCAGGATCTGCAGCCAGTGGGTCTGCACCCACCAGACGGCGTCGGTAAAGAAGGCGCGGGTCTGTGCTTCCAGCGCCTCACTCCTGTTCGATGCGGCCTGTTCGGCCGCGGCGGCTTTATTCGAAACGGTCATTGAAATCCTTCAGGCAGCCTGCGCCGTGATCCCGCCGCGCTCGAGAAAGGCGATAAGACCGCGTTCGGCGCGCGACAGGTAGCGCGTGGTGCGCGGCAGCGCGAGGCCATCGCGAAACGCGGCCTGCGCATCGCGATCCTTGGCCAGTTCGATCAGGTTGGGGTGGACGTAGGATTTGCGCGCGATGCTCGGCGTATTGCCCAGAGCTGCCGTCACCGGCTCCAGCAATGTCTTCAGCCCGACATGGCCGGGCGCGGTCGCCAGCGTCTCGAACGCGATCACGCTCGCGCCCCAGGTGCGGAAATGCTTGGCGGTGAAGTCATCGCCCATTGCATCGCGGATATAGGCGTTGACGTCGCTCGACGTCACCGGGTGCGCCTCGCCGGCATCGTCGAGCCAGCCGAACAGGTGCTGGCCCGGCAGATCCTGGCATTTCCTGACGAAGCCGATCAGGCTGCCGTCGGTAATCCGCAGCACGCGAATGCGGCCCGACTTGGCGCGATATTGCAGCTTGAGGGTGCGGCCCTCCAGCTTGGCGTGGCGGCGGCGCAGCGTGGTCGCACCGAAACTCTTGTTCGCCTTGGCATAGCCCTCATTCCCGACGCGGACATGACCCAGGTCGAGCAGGCGGACCACCGCGGCGACCGCGCGGTCCCGGCTCAGCGCGCGCTTGCGCAGATCCACCTCGATCCTGGCGCGCAGCCGGGGCAGGCGGTTACCGAAACTGGCGCAGCGGTCATACTTCGCCGCTTCCTGCGCGGCGCGGAAATCGGGGTGGTAGCGATATTGCCTGCGCCCGCGCGCATCGATTCCGGTCGCCTGCAGATGCCCGTCGGCATGCGGGCAATACCAGGCGTCGGTATAAGCGGGGGGCAGGGCGATCGCGTTCAACCGGTCGATCTCGTCGCGATCGGTGATACGGCTGCCGTCCGCATCCCAATAGCCCCAGCCACCGCGCACCGCCTTTCGCGTGATGCCGGGTTGCCGATCGTCGCAATAGCGCAGCGCGCCGCTCATTCTGCCCTCGTCATGTCCGCTCAATGCGCATCCCGTCGCATCGTTCCGGAACCGCCCGGTGGCTGACCGGTTGAGAGGCCGACCCCCCATGAGGAGAATGAAGATGGCCGAGCTTTCCCAGGCACGCGTGCTGGTGATCGCAACCGACGGATTTGAAACGTCCGAACTGATGAAGCCGCGTCAGGCGCTAATCGACGCGGGCGTTCAGGTGACGCTGGCGTCGCTCAAGCTGGACCCGATCACCGGCGAGAGTGGCGGTGAAAAGGGGGAGAGCATCACCCCCGACACGCTGGTCAGCGATGTCGACAGCGAGGATTTCGACGCGCTCGTCCTGCCCGGAGGTGTCCACAACCCCGACACGCTCCGCATGGACGACACCACGATCGGGCTGATCCAGGAGTTTTTCGACGACGGCAAGACCGTCGCGGCGATCTGTCACGCCCCCTGGCTGCTGATCGAGGCGGACATCGTCGACGGCAAGCGCGCGACCAGCTGGCCCAGCCTGCGCACCGATCTGGAAAATGCCGGCGCCACGGTGGTGGACGAAGAGGTCGTGGTCGACGAAAACCTGATCACCAGCCGCAACCCTGACGACATCCCCGCCTTCATCGACGCGATCAAGACGGCGCTGACCAAGGAAACCGCCGACGCCTGACTCAACCAAGCCCCTCCCACGCGCGGGAGGGGCTTTTTAACATTCCGCGCGCATACCCCCGGCAAACCGCCGGAGCCTCCACATGCGCCTGTTCACGCTCGCCGCCGCCCTGCTCGCCACCACCGCCCCCGCGCTGCCGCAGGGGCAGGACGCGCCCTTCACGATCGAAGAAACAGGCCAGTCCTTTGCCAGCCTGCAGGAAGCGGTGACCGCGATCGGCGAACGCCGCGGCACGATCCGCATCGCGCCCGGCCGCTATGGCGAATGCGCGGTGCAGGAGGCGGGAGACATCACTTATGTCGCACAGGTGCCCGGCAAGGCAGTGTTCGATCGTGCAATCTGTGAGGGCAAGGCGACATTGGTCCTGCGCGGCCGCGCCGCCAAGGTCGACGGCATCGTGTTCATGCGCACGGTGGTGGAGGATGGTAACGGCGCCGGCATCCGGCTCGAAACCGGCAATCTCTTCGTTACCAACGCCATGTTTATCGACGGCCAGTGCGGCATCCTCACCGCCAGCGACCCGCGCGGATCGATCACCATCGAACGCTCGACCTTTGCTGGCCTGGGCAAGGACCCGACTGGCAACGGCGCGCACGCCATCTATGTCGGCAATTACGGCAGCCTGCGCGTGTTCGAATCGCGCTTCGAACGCGGCACCGGCGGCCATTATGTGAAGGTCCGCGCGCCGCGCGTCGAAATCCTCAACTCCAGCTTCGACGACAGCCTTGGTCGCAACACCAATTACGCGATCGACCTGTCCAACGGCGCATCGGGTCGCATCGCGGGCAATGCGTTCGAACAGGGGCCGGCCAAGGACAATTACGGCACGATCATCGCCGTCGCGCCGGAAGGGGCGAAGCACAGCTCTGCGGGCCTGGTGGTCGAGGGGAACAAGGCGTGGCTGTCGCCGGGATTCAAGGAGAGCACGACCTTTGTCGGCAACTGGTCGCGCGACGCGGTGACCGTGCGCAACAATGATCTGGCCGACCGTATCGCGGTGATCGCCCGGCGCTAGGGTTCAGGCGCGGCAAACGATCCGGAATGCCGGGTCCTTGGCCGGGTTCGCCACCTTCTGACGCGGGCGCTTGCCGACCGGGAACGCACGCTCGCGCACGACGCGTCCGCGCGCCAGCAGCCGCTGTCCGCGCAGCTCGGTGATCCCGGCGGCACAGTCCATCGCTGCCGTCCCAATAATCTCGCCCTCGATGCCGAGCGAGGTCGTGCGGGTGCGGAACACGCGCCACTTGCCCTCGCGCTTGATGCTCGCGGTGTCGATCGCGAAGGCGACGTTTGCCGCCCCCGGCACCGGCTTCCAGTTCTGCGCCCCCGCCGGAAGGGCGAGGCCGCAGAACAGCAACGCCCCCGCCGCGATCCGAAGCAGGGCTGCGACGGTGCGGGACGGGGGCGCGGCGTGGTTCACGCGGCGAGCTTGCGCAGCACGTACTGCAGGATGCCGCCGTTGAGGAAATATTCCAGCTCGTTGACGGTATCGATGCGGCAACGGGTCAGGAAGGTTTCGGTGCTGCCATCGGCGCGGGTCAGCTTGACCTCGACATCCTGACGCGGGCGCAGCGCCGACACGCCGGTGATGGTGAAGGTCTCGTCGCCCTTTAGGCCCAGCGTTTCGCGGGTCACACCCTCAGCGAACTGCAGCGGGAGGACGCCCATACCGACCAGGTTCGAGCGGTGGATGCGCTCGAAGCTCTCGACGATAACTGCCCGGACTCCAAGGAGATTCGTGCCCTTCGCCGCCCAGTCGCGCGACGAGCCGGTACCATATTCCTTGCCGCCGATAACGACCAGGGGGGTGCCGTCGGCCTTGTGGCGCATCGCGGCGTCGTAGATCGGCATGACTTCGCCGTGATAGTGGGTCATGCCGCCTTCGATGCCGTCAAGCATCTGATTTTTAATGCGGATATTGGCGAAGGTGCCGCGCATCATGACTTCGTGATGGCCGCGGCGGGCGCCGTAGCTGTTGAAGTCGGCCTTGCTAACCTGATGTTCTTGCAGCCATTTTCCGGCCGGGCTGTCCGCCTTGATCGAGCCGGCAGGGGAGATGTGGTCGGTGGTGATCGAATCGCCGAAGATCGCCAGCGGCTTGGCTTCGATGATGTCGGTCACCGGCTTCGGGTCCATCGTAAGCCCCTCGAAATACGGGGGATTTGCGACGTAGGTCGACCCGGCACGCCAGCTGTAGGTGTCCGATCCGGTGACGTCGATTGCCTGCCAGCGCGCGTCGCCGGAAAAAACGGTCGAATAGCGGCTGACGAACATGTCGCGGGTTAGTGCGCCGTCCATCACCGACTGGACTTCCGCAGTCGTGGGCCAGATGTCCTTGAGGTACACCGGGCCGTCCGTCCCCTCGCCGATCGGCGTGGTGATGAAGTCCTGAACCACCGTGCCCTTGAGCGCATATGCGACGACCAGCGGGGGCGAGGCGAGGAAGTTGGCGCGCACGTCGGGCGACACGCGGCCTTCGAAGTTGCGGTTGCCCGACAGGACCGACGCGGCGACGATGTCGTTGCCGTTGATCGCGGCCGAAATCGGCTCGGCCAGCGGGCCGCTATTGCCGATGCAGGTGGTGCAGCCATAGCCGACCAGATTGAAACCGACCTGGTTCAGATAATCCTGCAGCCCCGCCTTGATCAGATAGTCAGTCACGACCTGCGACCCCGGGGCGAGCGAGGTCTTGACCCAGGGCTTGGGGCTGAGGCCCTTTTCGACCGCCTTCTTGGCGACCAGGCCGGCGGCGATCAGCACGCTGGGGTTCGAGGTGTTGGTGCAGCTGGTGATTGCGGCGATTACGACGTCGCCGTCGCCGATGTCGTGATCCTTGCCCTCGACCGGTACGCGGACCGCGTGGTCCTTGTGATACACCTTGGTCAGGTCGTTGTTGAACACGTCATCGACGCTGCCCAGCAGCACCTTGTCCTGCGGACGCTTGGGACCCGCGAGCGAGGGCTGGACGCTGCCGAGGTCGAGTTCGAGAACGTCGGTGAACACCGGCTCTGCATTCGGGTCGAGCCAGAAGCCCTGCGCCTTGGCATATGCCTCGACCAGCGCGACATTCTCTTCCGAGCGGCCGGTCAGGCGCATGTAATCGAGCGTCTTGTCGTCGATGCCGAAGAAGCCGCAGGTCGCGCCATATTCGGGCGCCATGTTGGCGAGCGTCGCGCGGTCGGCCAGCGACAGCGAGGCGAGGCCCGGGCCGAAATATTCGACGAAGCGGCCGACCACGCCGCGTGCGCGCAGCATCTGGGTGCAGGTCAGCACCAGATCGGTCGCGGTAATCCCCTCGGCCAGTTCGCCGGTGAACTTGAAGCCGACGACTTCGGGGATGAGCATCGACACCGGCTGGCCGAGCATCGCGGCCTCCGCCTCGATCCCGCCGACGCCCCAGCCGAGCACGCCCAGGCCGTTGATCATCGTGGTGTGGCTGTCGGTACCGACGCAGGTGTCGGGATAGGCGACCAGTTCGCCCTCCGGGGTGGTCGACGACCACACCGCCTGCGCGATATTTTCAAGGTTCACCTGGTGACAGATGCCGGTGCCGGGGGGGACGACCTTGAAATTGTCGAGGCTCTTGCTGCCCCACTTGAGGAAGTCGTAGCGCTCCATGTTGCGCTGATATTCCAGCTCGACGTTATCCTCGAACGCCTGGGGCGTGCCGAATTCGTCGACCATGACCGAGTGGTCGATGACGAGGTGGACGGGCACCTGCGGATTGATCTTCGACGCATCGGCGCCGAGCGCGTTCATCGCGTCGCGCATCGCGGCGAGATCGACGACGCAGGGAACGCCGGTGAAATCCTGCATCAGCACGCGCGCGGGGCGATACTGGATCTCACGCTCCGGCGCCTTCGGGTTGTTCTGCCAATCGACGATCGCCTGGGCATCCTCCGTGCTGACGGTCACGCCGTCTTCGAAGCGGAGCATGTTTTCCAGCAGCACCTTCATGCTGAACGGCAGACGGCTGACATCGCCCAGCTTCTCGGCCGCCTTGGCAAAGCTGAAATAGGTGTAGCTCTTGCCACCCACGGTAAGCGTGTCACGCGTCCCGAGGCTGTCCTGACCGATGGCTGTCATGTGCGGGTCCCTTTCCCTGTCCAGTTGACGCCGGGCGTCACGGGGAGGCGGCAAATGCCGCGCGAGCGCGCCGGTGTGCGAATGCGAAGATTCGCGTGGCCGATAGCAGGCAGGGGGCGTGTGGGGAAGGGGAGGGGGTGTGGGGAGGGGGAGGGATTTTGTTGGGGGGCATAAGGGAAGCTGAGGGGTGGTTGCGGTCCGTGTCGGTGATCGGGCGGCTGGCGGTCGATCGCGACTATGCCGGGCGCAGGATCGGCGCGGACATGCTGGCCGACGCGCTGCGCCGGATCGCGGTGGCATCGCAGACCATCGGCATCGGCGCGGTGATGGTGCAGGCGAAGAATGAGGCGGCGCGGGGGCTTTATTTGCGGTGCGCGGAGTTTGTGGTGTTCCCGGGGAAAGTCGGCCGTTGTTCCTGCCGATTGAGACGGTGGTGGGGGCGTTTGGGTGAAGAAGGGGACGAGTGACGCGGATTCAGGCGCGTGCCCACCGCGAATGTTAAATTCAGTGACGCGGGCAGCAAATGAATATAAAATAAATATCGCAAATTGAAAGTAGTTTGGATCAAATCACGTCAATGCATCAGGTGCCTCTAATTTTGGGGTTCATCATCGAGAAGGTCGGCAATGACATGCCAAGTTCCAGCCAATTCATCGCTTATAAATAGAAGGAATTTCAAAGACTCGTTACGGGGAACAACAAGAGCGTCAAGGTGGATGAAAGATCGAGTAATTTGAGCACCTTGAAACTGGACTAGCATCGTGCCTTCTATAAGCTTCTCGTCGCCGCAGTGAATTTCAACGCGGCAGGAGGGGTCTTCTTCATTGGTGTCGCGTTCCCAGGATGAGACAATATGCAGGTCTTGCAATATCGCGGGGTACTGTTTGCTATGTATCTCGTCTATGATGCCAATTAAAGTAGTTCTATTAGTCCTCGCGTCGACTATTGCGCCATTCGCAACCGTAAAAAGCCTTAATTTCATCAGTTAAAAGCCAATTCTGAAAATGTAGCAGAAGTGTTTCTTTGAGGCCGTGACAGCTCAATGGACTGCGCAGGGAGATTGACCTTGTCATCGCTCATATCTGTCACGGAAATCGTGCCCGTGTTGAGGGCTATCAGTCCATGGACAACCTCGCTCAGCCATCTGCGATTTGATAGGTCCATCTGCGATAATTTGCGCAATGATTCTAAATATTGCTTTAAGAATAGCGCAACTGCTAAGACAAAGGGAATTATTTCAGATCGCAGACTTTCCGGTTTCTCCGCGATTCTTTCTTGGAATTCATCGGCAAGATCTTTGGAACTATACTTCATAGATAGTTCGATAACAGTTTCATCAGTTCTCAAGGCGCGCGCGATATACATCGGTACGTTCGCTAGTGCGAAAGCACTGCGGGCATTTGAGAGGTTTATTTGCTCAAAATCAATCATCTGACCAACCGATAAAAACGGACATCACTCATATCATAGGGGCAATCATTGAAGAAGTGCACCACCTCATGCATTGATCCCCATTTGCTCAAAATCACCGGCGTAGGAACGAGCAACGGAGTCCCATCAGATGCCTTCGGAATATGAACCACAATCCCGGAATGGTCTGCATCCCCCTCGGAAGAGTAATAGACAACAATGTCACCGGGTTCCGCTTGAGACATAGAGATTGCAGTGTAGCCGTCATGATCAAGAATTTTCTTGATTTCTGAAGTCTTAGTAATCTGCGTCCGGCGACTGGCAAACGTTAAACCATGACAATTGTAACCAAACGTCGGCTCAGTTCCTCTATGTTTCGCTCTATGATATTTAGTGCGGCAATCGGCTGCTTCAACTCTAACACCGTACGTGGGCTCGTCGGAACCATGGAAATTGCCGATTTGCGCACTGCGGCGCGTGTGCAGCGCTAACTCAGTCACAGGAAACTGCGGTTCATCGATTAAATTCTCCTCCCACGGGATTTAGCTACGCCATCGCCATGTAACAAGCGGCTTAATGTTCCCAAAATGTTCTTTCCTACAAGCCCCGTCGCGTATAACTGGTTCCCCCTCAACGTGACGGACGGGGTGGGGGATGATCAAGCAACCATATATGCGCTGGACGCAGGATACCGAGACGGCGTTTCTGCTGGCGCTCAAGGCGACGGGGACGGTGCGGGCGGCGGCGGATGCGGTGGGGCGGTGTGTCGGGTCGGCCTATAAACGGCGGCAGCGGCGGCCGGAGTTTCGCGAACGCTGGGACGCGATGGTCGCGGAGTGGCAGGCGCAGTGGATCGAGCAGCGCGGGACCAAGGTCGCGGAGACTGCGCCGCGCGAACGCTGGGACGGGTGGTCGGACGTGCGGCGGCGGGCGTTTCTGCGCGCGCTGGCCGAGACGGGCGAAATTGCCGAAGCGGCGCAGCGGGTGGCGATGTCGCGCAGTGCGGTGACGCGGCTGAAGGCGCGCTCCCCCGAATTTGCCGCGGCGTGCGAGGCGGCGCTGGCGCGGGCGCTGCCGTGCCTGGAGCAGGTGGCGTGGGAGCGCGCGGTCGAAGGCTGGGACGAGCCGATCGTCCATGGCGGCAAGGTGACGGGGACGCGGCGGCGCTATTCGGAGACGCTGCTGCGCACGCTGCTGGTCCGCGAACAGGCGGCGCGGCAGGCGGAGCGGGTGGTGGCGGCGAAGGCGCGGACCGTGCCGGACTATGCGACGCCGGACGAGACCGATACGGCACTGCTGAAGGCGCTGGACCGCATCGCGCAGGCGCGGCGGCGCGAGGCGATCAAGCGGGCCGAAGCGTGGCAGGAATATGAGCGCGCGGTGCTGGCGGGGGAGCGGCCGGGGCTGGTGCCGTAGGAGCGCGCCGCCGCCGGCGCCCGCTCAATTCCCTTCGGCGTCGACCATGAACTGCACCGGCTTGCCGCGCGTCTCCGGCTCCCATCCCGCCGCCAGCGCGGCGCGGATGCAGCGGGTGATCGTCGCGTCGTCGAGCTGGAGGCGACCGCGCGGCAGGCCCTTCAGCAGCCGCTTGGGGGGCGGGAATTCCACCAGCGCCTCGCGCCGGGCATCGCGCTGTTGCAGGGACAGGATCATGCCGCGCCAACCCGCGTCATCCGACAGATGCGGTTCGCGCTGCAGCTGCCAATCGTAGAAAATGCCATCGACCTGGACGGCGCCAGCAGTGTTGTGAGACTTCGACATATCCGAGCCCCTAGCATGACCGATCCGGCCGGGCCTAGCCGCGGGCGCGAATGTGCAGCCGCCGGTTGCCGCGGCGGGCGAAAGCTGATTTGAGGCTTGGCGCGGCGCGTGGCGCATGCGGGACAAGCGGCAGGATTTCGGACGTTCAATGAATTATCGCCACTCCTTCCACGCCGGCAACAGCGCCGATGTGGTGAAGCACAGCCTGTTGATCGCGCTGGTCCGCGCCCTGCAGCAAAAGCCGGGCGCGCTGACGCTGATCGACACCCATGCCGGCTGTGGGATCTATGACCTGGGCGGCGAGCAGGCGCAGCGCACGGGGGAGGCGGCGCAGGGGGTGGTCCGGGTCTTTGCCGATGCGAACCCGGTGCTAGACGATTATCGCGCGGCGGTGCGGGCGGTGAATGCCGGGGCGGAGCCGCTGCTCTATCCCGGATCGCCGCAGGTGCTGGCGCAGCTGTTGCGGCCGCAGGACGTGCTGATCCTCAACGAAAAGCATCCCGAGGACGCCTACACGCTGCGCGGCGCGATGCGGGGCACGGCGGCGGCGGTGCATGAGCGCGATGCGTATGAGCTGTGGCTGGCGATGCTGCCGACCCGCACGCCGCGCGGCGTGGTGGTGGTCGATCCGCCCTATGAACAGACCGACGAGCGCGAACGCATCACCGCGACCCTTGCCGCGGCGCACCGAAAATGGGCGCATGGCGTGAGCGTGATCTGGTATCCGCTGAAGGACCGCGAGACGCACCAGCAGTGGAAGAACAAGCTGCGGCGGCTGGGCATCCCGAAATTCCTGGGGGTCGAGCATTGGCTGTACGACGTGGATCAGCCCGGCATCTACAACGGCGCGGGCCTGTTCATCGTCAATCCGCCCTATGCCTTTACCCAGGCGCTGCCCCCGCTGCTGGAAGCGCTCCGCGCCACGCTCGCGCCTGACGGGCATCGCGGGGTGATCCGGGCGGACTGGCTGGACGATCACGGCGGAGGCTGATCGCGGCGCTGCCGCGCTATGGGCGATAAGGCATTCGGATAATTGGGGAACAGGCACGCTTGCGCCTTGTTGTGTTCGTATCAACGAGGAGCCCCGCAATGCCCGACACCCTCGACCAGCTGGACGATGCGCCGCTGAGCACATCCAAGCACCGATCCGAAGCGGTCGACGCCGCCATCGCGAGCGAGATCGACAAGCCCGACCAGGGCAACGCCGATACGCTGATCGGCCGCACCGTGACGATCAACCGGCCGCGCGCGGAGCTGTTCGCCTATTGGCGCGACTTTACCCGGCTGGCGTCGTTCATGGACAATATCGAGCGGGTCGACGTGCTCGATGCCGACCGCTCGCACTGGGTGGTCAAGGCGCCCGGCGGCAGGACCGTCGAATGGGACGCGCGGATTACCGAAGAGCGCGAGAATGAATTCATCGCCTGGACGTCGGAAGACGGCGCCGACGTTCCCAATAGCGGCCGCGTCGATTTCCGCGACGCTCAGGGCGGGCGCGGCACGGTGGTGACTGCGACGATCCTCTACGATCCGCCCGCCGGGCTGATCGGCAAGGTCATCGCCAAGATGTTCCAGCGCGAACCCGCGATCCAGGCGCGCCGCGACCTGCGCCGCTTCAAGCAACTGATGGAAACCGGCGAAATCGCCACCGGCGCGCGCAACCGCCGCCTGTTCGAGGAAGGAAAGAACTGATGCGCGCTCTGGTCTGGCACGGAAAGCATGACGTGCGCGTCGATACGGTCGACGATCCCGAAATCCTCAACCCGCGCGATGCGATCATCAAGATCACCTCGACCGCGATCTGCGGGTCCGACCTGCATCTGTACGACGGTTACATCCCGACGATGCAGAAGGGCGACATCCTCGGCCATGAATTCATGGGCGAGGTGGTCGAAACCGGGCCCGGATCGACGCTGAAAAAGGGGCAGCGCGTGGTGGTGCCCTTCACCATCTCGTGCGGGTCGTGCTTCCATTGCGGCAAGCATCAATATTCGGCGTGCGACAACGCGCTGCCCGCCGACAATCAGGACATCGGGCAGGAGCTGTACGGCCAGCCGATGGCGGGGCTGTTCGGGTACAGCCACCTGACCGGCGGCTATTCGGGCGGGCAGGCGGAATATGTGCGTGTGCCGTTCAGCGATGTGGGGCCGCTGGTGATCCCGGACGGGGTCGAGGACGAGAAGGTGCTGTTCCTGTCGGACATCCTGCCCACCGGCTGGATGGCGGCGGAGAATGCCGATATCGAGCCGGGCGATACGGTCGCGGTGTGGGGCTGTGGCCCCGTCGGCCTGTTCGCGGTGCAGTCGGCGTTCCTGATGGGCGCCGAGCGCGTCATCGCGATCGATCATTTCCCGCACCGGCTAGAGCTCGCCCGCCAGTTCGGCGCGGAGACGATCAATTTCGAAGATACCAGCACCTATGAGGCGTTGCTGCAGATGACCGGCGGGATCGGGCCGGACGCGTGCATCGACAGCGTCGGGCTGGAGGCGCATGGCTTCTTCGTCGACAACATCATCGACCAGATCAAGGCATCGACCTTCCTTGGCACCGACCGCATTCATTCGATCCGTCAGGCGATCCTGGCGTGCCGCAAGGGTGGGCGCGTGTCGATGCCCGCAGTCTATGGCGGCTTCGTCGACAAGTTTCCGCTGGGCGCGTTCATGGAAAAGGGGCTGACGCTCAAGACCGGGCAGACACATGTCCAGCACTACATGCCCGCGCTGCTCAACGCGATCATGGAGGACAAGGTCGATACGACCTTCCTGATCAGCCACACGCTGCCGCTGGAGCAGGCGCCGGATGGCTACAAGATGTTCCATGACAATCAGAATGAAGTGACCAAGGTCGTGCTGAAGCCCGGCATGGCACTGGCAGCGGAGTAAGCGCGATGACGAACAAACTGGCGATCGTGACCGGAGCCTCGACTGGCATCGGGTTCGAACTCGCGACGATTGCGGCACAGCAGGGCTATGACCTGATCGTTGTCGCGAACGAGGCACTGATCGAGGCCGCCGCCGCCGATTTCAGCGCGCTCGGTACGATCGTGGAATCGGTCGAAGCCGACCTGTCCACCATCGACGGCGTGGACCGGGTTCTGGCGGCGGCGAACGGGCGGCCGATCGACCTGCTCGTCGCCAATGCCGGCACCGGCACTGGCGGCGCATTTCTGGAACAGGACGTGCCGACGTGGCGGCACGCGGTCGACACCAATATCACCGGTACGATCTATCTGGTGCAGAAGGTGCTGGCCGCGATGGTTGCACGCAATGACGGTAAGATCCTCGTCACCGGATCGATCGCCGGCTACATTCCCGGCAGCTTCAACGCCATCTACAACGCGACCAAGGCGTTCATCGACAATTTCACCGAAGCGCTGCGCAACGAGATCAAGGAGGTCGAGGGCGTAACGCTGACCACGTTGATGCCCGGCCCGACCGACACCGAATTCTTTGCGCGCGCGGGCATGCTCGATACCCCGGTCGGCAAGGATGAAAACAAGGCCGATCCGGCAAAGGTCGCGCAGGATGGTTGGGACGCGCTGATGGCGGGGAGGGGGCACATCGTGTCCGGGCTGAAGAACAAGATACAGGTGATGGGCGCCGGTGTGGTGCCACAGTCGGTCCTTGCCGAGCGCCACCGCAAGATGGCCGCGCCTGAGGGCTGAGTACATGGCTGGGCGCGCTTGGTCGCGCGCCCGGACCTGATGCTTAGCGTCGAGCCAACCCCATCTCACCCCGCGCCGCCACCCGCCGCGCGACGACATAGGATGTCGCGATCATCACCACGCCGAGATAGCCGACCAGCAGCGCGTCCAGCGCCATGATCGCCCAGACCGCGCCCGGCGCCTTGCCCACCGCCAGGAACGCCAGCGCGTAATGCCCGACCATCAGCGGCAGCATCGGGAGCAGGGACACGATCACGGCATAGGGATAGATCCCCCGCGTCAGCCGGATCGATCGCACAAAGCCGATCCCGGGATTGCCTGCCGCCGCCGCAGTCTTCCACGCCGCCAGCAACGGATCGAACAACAGGCTGACGAGCAGGCTGACGACCAGCACGAACCCTGCAAAGCCGCCCGAAATCCCCATCGCTCCGGCGATCAGCGGTGCGTCCTGCACCACGATCAGCCAGAACAATCCCCATGCCATCACCGGCAAGAACAGGCGCACGGCCACGGGATCGATCCGGCGCGCGGCGACGGGATCGTCGCCGAACACCAGAAAGCGGGCCGCCCAATATCCGGTCAGGAACAGCGCGATCACCTTCACATGCCCGATCACCATCCGCAGCATGTCGCCCTCCGCCGCCTTGAGGCCAGCCATGTCGACATACATGCCCGCGCGGATCTCCACCGCATGCTGCAGCATCTCGACCGCGACCGGCACCAGAAACAATAGCGGGCAGAGCAGGGCATAGCGGCCCGCCCCCACGAACACGTCCCGTAGGTCACGCCACATTGTCATTCCCCTTCGTCATAGGTCAGGATGTCCCCCGGCTGGCAGTCCAGCGTGCGGCAGATCGCCTCCAGCGTCGAAAAGCGGATCGCCTTGGCCTTGCCGGTCTTCAGGATCGACAGATTGGCCAGCGTGATATCGACCCGCTCGGCCAGTTCGGTCAGGGTCATGCGCCGCGCATGCAGCACATCGTCCAGCGTGACGCGGACCGCCATCAGACCGTCCCCTCGATCTCGTCCTGCAGCGCCGCGCCCTGCTGGAACACCCGCGCCAGCACGAACAGCAGCAGCACCGCGAGCCAGCCGGTGATCGAGAATTGCCACGCCATGAACTCGCCCGTGGCCGCGCTCAGCCGTGTTGCGAACCAGCCATAGCCAAGGTCGACGATCTGCAGGGCCAGCATCGCCCAGGCGATCTGCCGCAGCCGATCGGCATTGACCGGCGCGAACGGCGTTCCGGCGCGCACCGTGTCGATCATCGCGATGATCCGCGTGAAGATGGCATGCACCGGCACCGCAGCGACGCACCCGACCGCGAGCACGCCGACCAGCGCCAGCCGCACCGCATCGCCATTGCCGCCGAAATCTTCCGACAGCTGGGCCGCCATGAACTCCGGCATCGCCAGCAATACGCCGCCGAACAGCACGAAGCCAGCGACCGCGATCCAGTTAAGGACCAGCAGCGTGAGCAGGATGCGCCGGGTGAGGATGAGCATGTCGAGTCTCCCTGATTATCGTTATTCGATAATGTGCGCATCGAATAACGGCAAGGAGATTTATCGTTTTGCGATAAATTAGCCTTGCATCACAGGCAGAGGCGTATCGACCGTGTCCGCGCTAGGACTGGCGCGCGCTCCATCCCCGCCGAAGAAGCGCATATTGCATCGTGTTTTCGTAAACCGGATTTCCGGCGTCATCGGTGGTGAAGGACACGAATTCGACGAACACGCCCTCGCGCCGCATTCCCAGCTTTTCGCACAGCCGCTGCGAGGGGAGATTGTCGTCCTCAACATAGGCATAGACGCGGCGCAGCCCGACCACGCGGAACAGATGGTCGAACAGCGCTGACGCGGCTTCGAATGCATATCCCTGTCCGCTGAACTGCGGGTTGAGGTGCCATCCGACCGAGGCGGTGTCGCCCCCTTCATCCTCCGGCATGGCGCCGAACAGGTCGCCGATCAGCTGGCCGCTCTGTTTCAGGCAGATCGCCAGGCTGTCCGGGTCGTCCGCGCGCTTTGCGACTTCGGCCTCGGCGTCCGCCATGCCGGTCAGGGTGAGGGGGAGGAAGCAGCGCGCGGTGGGCGCGCGCAGATAGGCGAACAGGTCCGCCGCGTCGCCGGTACGGAAGCGGCGCAGGATCAGGCGTTCGGTTTCGATAATGGGCATGGGCTGTTTTTCGGCAATGGCGGGGGTCTCGTCGGGGGAAGCCGTTACGCCACATGGGCGACGGGCGCCATCGCGCTGACGGCGCTGGTTGTCGGGTGGAGGACACCCGCGCGCGGCTCGGCTAACACCGCCGCATGACCGACCTCCGCGATTCCACGCTCGATCTGAACCCGAACTACGACGCAATGGCCTGATCACCGCCGTGGCGACGCACGCCGCGACCGGCGAGCTGCGATGCTCGCCCACATGAACGCCGATGCGCTGGCGAAGACGCTGGAGAGTGGCGAGATCAGAGCGGACTGAGTGGGCGGCTGACGATACACCCGGTTGCCGGGTGGGCGGGTACATCACGTCTGTGCCGCGCGATCCTGCCGTCGGTATCTTGGAAGGCCGCCGAGGCGATCGGCCCCGCTGCGGTCGTCAGAAAGCCGTGCGTGGACCTGTTGCTCGGTTCGCATTCGTCCGCGAGTCAGCCATCCGCCTGCCCAAGGTCGTTCAAGCCCGGGGCGCCCGAGGGCCTTGCACCGTCCTCCCGCAAGAGCCGCAGCTCCGCGCTACAATAGGGACAATTGATGCTTGCGCTGGTCATCAGGTCGTACAACGAGATGTAGGTCAACCTGTAGCATTCGGGACATGTGACTCTTGGGACGCGTTCTTGCATTGTCGGCTTTCCTCAGCTGTTTTCGCGGGGACCATAACTGCCAACACCCGTCAAGTACCGCCCAAACCGTCCCAATCCGTCGTGCATTTGCGTCCATCACGTCCTAACACCGCGCCATGACCGATCCCCGCGATTCCACGCTCGAGCTGAACCCCAACTATGACGCCAACGGGCTGATCACCGCCGTGGCGACGCACGCCGCGACCGGCGAGCTGCTGATGCTCGCCCACATGAACGCGGATGCGCTGGCGAAGACGCTGGAGAGTGGTGAGGCGTGGTTCTGGTCGCGCAGCCGCCAGCGGCTGTGGAAAAAGGGGGAGAGCAGCGGCCATGTCCTGCGCGTGGTCGAGGCACGGATCGATTGCGACCAGGACGCGCTGTGGCTGAAGGTCGATCCCGCCGGCCCCGCCTGTCACACCGGCGAACCGAGTTGCTTCTTCCGCCGGATCGAGGGCGGCAAGCTGGTGCGCGGGTGAGAGGAGGGGGCGTCCTTTCCGCCGCGCTGTTG
>VYKS01000438.1_pt1 | contig 33534 bp, 27 predicted proteins | sample 5114511 | NCBI WGS metagenome assembly VYKS01 (sample SAMN12291795, study PRJNA351875) | freshwater metagenome | isolation source: freshwater lake | place: USA: Michigan, Gull Lake | collected 2011-07-05 | reverse complement strand
GGTGTTAGGCTTTATGTCTCCAGAGTCCGAGTAGGTCATTGACCAGTCCAATTATATCACGAAACCTATGCATATCAAGACTTCTACTGCAATTCATCTCATCGGTAAACCGAGGGTCTTCTTGCAGAGGATAGATAAAAAGTAATTTACAAAAATAATCTAGGTTCAAAAGTGTTAGTTCTAAACCTAGAGTTAGTAATTATTGGAAGCGGAAATAATCTATGCTTCAATTTTTAAAGACAGAATTTTATCACCCTTACGAATTGCATTCACCACGGCCATATCTTCGGTTTGACCAAAGGTAGTATGCACGCCATCTAGGTGAGGTTGAGGGGAATGACAGATAAAGAACTGACTGCCACCAGTATTTTTACCAGCATGAGCCATGGATAGAGTTCCTGCTAGGTGCTTATTAGCATTAATCTCGCAATTAATCTTGTAGCCAGGCCCACCAGTTCCAGTGCCTAGAGGACAGCCACCTTGAACCATAAAGTTATCAATGACACGGTGGAAGCTTAGACCGTCGTAGTAGCCTTTTTCTGCCAAATCAGTAAAGTTTTTGACGGTATTTGGGGCTTCCTTGTCAAATAGCACTAGATTAATGGTACCTTTGCTGGTTTCCATGATCGCACGGGTCATATTTTAAATTCCTGATTCTAAGATTTAGTTCGTAGTTAGTATTTTAGAGCTTTTATAAAGCTTTTTAGACTTTAATCCGCACTGGATTTCTGGGCGGACGCAGTTCGACGTTTGTGGCTGCTAATAGAGAGTTACCTGTCATTTCAGGTGGTTGGGGAATTTGCAGAATTTCTAGAATGGTTGGAGCAATATCCGCTAGTTTGCCACTAGGGAGTAATTCAACGTCACCGCCATGTCCAGCAATTTTTAAACCTTCGCCTTCCACAATGATAAATGGTACGGGGTTAGTGGTGTGGGCTGTCCAAGGATTGTGATGCTCGTCCCACATATACTCAGCATTACCATGATCGGCAGTGATTAGGGCTGTACCACCTGCACTATTGACGGCAGATATGACTTGTCCCAAGCATTTGTCTACCACTGAAATTGCCTCGATCGCTGCATTGAAATTGCCTGTATGACCCACCATATCTGGATTAGCATAATTAACAACGATCAGGGAGTAAGTATATTTATTCACGGCATCGATCACAGTTTTCGTTACCTCTGGGGCAGACATGGGTGGAGACTGATCGTAGGTGGAAACCATGGGGCTATTGATCATAATGCGATCGTCGCCTTCATTTGGTTCTTCATTGCCGCCGTCAAAGAAATAGGTAACATGGGCATATTTCTCGGTTTCTGCTACCCGTAACTGTTTGAGATGATGTTTGGCAACAACTTGACCGAGCATATTGTCAAGATTTTGGGGTAAAAAAGCTACATCCACAGGTAAAGTAGCGTCGTATTGGGTAAATGTGGTGAAGTGCAGAGGTGTAATCAGGGTACGCTCAAATCCATTAAAATCACGTGCGACCAATGCTTGACAAATTTCACGGGAGCGATCGGGACGAAAATTAAAGAAGATGATTCCATCACCCGCTTCTACAGATCCTGAAGCCACTCTGGTGGGAATGATAAATTCATCGGTAATATTTTGACTATGGGCATTTTCAATCACAGCGATCGCTGAGGTAATTTCCTCAATATCATCTTTGACCATCACATCGTAGGCTTTTTGTACCCGATCCCAACGCCGATCGCGATCCATAGCATAGTAGCGACCGCTAACTGTGACGATTTTACCGATGCCAATCAGATCTATATAGTTTTGAATTTTCTGAATATAGCTTACACCTGAAGTTGGCTGAGTATCCCGTCCATCGGTAATGGCATGGATGCAGACATTGGTTATCCCCTGCAACTTTGCCAGATCTAGCAAGCCAAATAGGTGATCGATATGAGAATGCACCCCACCATCGGAGCATAGACCGATCAGGTGTAATTTGCCACCACTGGCTTTGACTGCGGTACAGACTTTAACTAGGGCAGCATTATTAAAAATTGTGCCATCATCAACGGCATCAGAGATTCTTACTAGCTCTTGGGGGACAATCCGACCTGCGCCAATATTGAGGTGTCCAACTTCAGAGTTTCCCATTTGTCCCTTTGGTAGCCCTACATCTTTACCTGAGGCTTGGAGCAGAGTTTTAGGGTAAATCTGCCATAGACTATCCATAATCGGGGTTTTGGCGGCGGCGATCGCATTGCCATCCGTATCTTCTCGATACCCCCACCCATCTAAAATGACCAGAACGAGCGGAGAAACAGATTTTGAGGCCATAGCAATTCTTCCTTCGGGTTCACACGTCCGCAATATCGGCAATAATAGCATTGCTATTAATTTATACACAATTCAAATGTATCTTAAAAGACGAATTTAATGTATGCTAAACACCTAAAAATTCGATTTATTCAGGGTTTTTCAAAATTTCCCTTGCCATTGATAAAAAATCTTGAGGTTCAAGACTTTTTGCTTCTTTAGTCGCTCCGATTTTAGGCTCTGTAGTGATAGTTGTATTATCAGCCCCAATCTCGGTATTAATCTCGCCCAAGAAGAGTTCTGAGCTAACATCAATGGTGATGGCATTAGAACTAGAACTTAAAAGTTTGGGTGTGTAGAGTAAATAAATAATGCGATCGCCTGCTTCCCAAATACTCTCAGCCGTAACAATTTGCAGTTTTTGTTGGCGCATGAGGACAATGGGTAAGAGGTTGTCAGCAATTAGCAAAGAATTAAATTGAGCCAGTTGCAAATCAATATTTTCAATATTTTCACTCAGGGTAATTTCGCCAAGTTGGGTTTGGTTTTGAGTTAGATGTTGATTCCAAGCTTTAATCGCCACTCTACAGCCAAAAGCCTGCTGAATCTCTAGTTGATCTGTAGTTGAACCATCTTGGGGCTTGGTATAAACGGCGATCACCTTAGGCGGACTAAATTCCTCGGTTACTCTCTGGGCGATCGCAAGGTTGATATCAGGGTTGACTGTAAGGGCAATGAAAGTACCTGCATGATCTAAACCACCTGCGGCTAAGGTTTTGATATCCATGGCATTGCTCACTACGGCTGGAATATTTTGGGCGATCGCTACTTTGCAAGATTCAGCACTTGTATCAATCATCGACACATCCTGTCCTGCATTTTGCAATAACTTTGCCACCAATAATCCCAAGGGACTGCAACCGACAATGACTACTCCCTCAAAATCTTGATTAGTTAAACATAGGCGTTTTGCCACCCAACTAGCCGTTAATCCCTGCAAGAATACAGTCATGGCAATGGTTAGAAAAACTAAAGCTTTAATTGAGGCTCCACCATTTACTCCTTTTTCCGTGAGGATTAGCGCAAATAAAGAGGCAACTGAGGCGGCAACAATCCCACGGGGAGCGCACCAAGCTAAAAATAGTTTTTGTCGCCAGTTTAAGCCACTATTCCAAGTTGAAACCAAAATATTTAGCGGACGCACAATTAACATCATGGCTAATACCGTTAGCACTCCGCCCCAGCCCAAAACTAAAATACTGGAGATGGAAAGATTGGCAGACAGCAGAATAAAGACTACAGAAACGGCAAGTATAGTTAATTGACGGTTAAATTTGAGCAGCAGACGTTCATCAGGAATTGCCTTGGCTCTAACGACTATGCCCATGAGTACTGCCGTCATTAGTCCAGACTCTGATTGAATAGATTGAGCGATCGCAAAGAAACCTAAAACCGCAGCTAAAACCACCGAACTCTTAACATCTTCGGCTAAAAACTGCGATCGCCTCAGAAAACCACTTAGGAGCAGCCCGCCAATTACGCCAATTATGACTCCAATTCCCAGCCGTAAAATTAAGCTTTGGGTAATCTCAAATACCGTGGCATTGTTATTTAAAACCACATCTAAAACTACTACAGCTAAAATTGCCCCCACTGCATCAATAAGTACGCCTTCCCCTTCCAAAATGGTTGACAAACGCTGATCTAGATTGACTGATTTTAAGATCGGATTAATAACCGTCGGTCCTGTTACCACCACTAAAGATGCATACAGGAAAGCGATCGGCCAAGGAAATTCACTTAAATAGTAGGCTGCGATCCCACCCCCCACCAAGCTAATCAAGGCTCCAATTGTTGTGAGATTGCGAATAGTACTAGAGACTTTTCCGAGGTTTTGGAGTTGGAGGTTAAATCCGCCCTCAAATAAAATTAAGGCTACGGATAAGGAGACAATCACCTCTAAGCCTGAGTCTAAATAACTTGGTTCAATTAATTTCAAGCCACTGCGCCCTAACCCCAAGCCAAAAATTAGCAAAAATACAATGCTAGGAACTCGAAAATAGTTAGCAACTACCTGCGCTAAAACCCCTGCGATCAGAGCAGTAATGATTAGGACTGTGAGTGTAAATGAGCCTTCCATGTCAATATGTTAGGCTGTTCTGGCTTTAAGTTAAAGTAACTCAGATTACTGGGGGGTGATTTTAAGTTAAGAAATTTTAAAGCTACTAGAAAATGAAAGCGATTTTATTGTTTATACAATTTATTCTTTTTTTGCCAATATTTTACACTGTGTATCTAATAAACCCTATTCCGAAAGAAGATAATCGCATTCGGAGAGTGATAAGAGTTATATTTAATATTCTTATTTCTTGGTTCTTGCTTATGAGCATATTGGGTCAAATGATCGAGCCAACAAGAAGTGAAGGAATACTTGCAAAAGATATAGATGTTTTTCTTGATAGCGACCCTGTAAATCCTATTTTCCATCTTCCAAAAGGACTTACAGCTAAAGACGAGACCCCTGTAGGATTCAGTGCTATTGGGGTACTCGGTGATACATTTATGCTTTCAATAACTATTTCAACAAATTCTGAGGACTTAATTGACTTTTCTCATACTGAAAAGGAATCTTTTCACCTTAGAGGAAGCGCAAGAGTTAAATCCTCATCGCATTAAATATTGAAAAAGATTTCTAATCACTTGAATTTTACTATTTTAAGCATTCATTTTAGAGCGTAGGAGGGGTTAGTAAGATCGCAGTTGCCTCACTCCAGCGCACCATTAAACTAGGTTGTAGTCCCAAGGCTAGAATAAAAATTGCCAGTACAATGGCAGGCAAGCGATCGCTCCAACTTACTGCGGGTAAACTTGTATCCCGATCTGCCAATCTGCCAAAAAATGCTCGATTTAATAGGATCAATAGATAAACCCCAGTTAAACCAGTACCAACCATGCAGGCTAGGGTTTGAACGGGAAAAGTCGAGAAACTACCTCGGAACACCAAAAATTCGGAAATAAAACCTACCATGCCTGGAATACCCGCACTTGCCATGGCTCCAGTGATCATCAATGTGCCAATTAGGGGTAAACCTCGTTCGGGATTTAATAGTCCTCTGAGAACATTAAGATTACGGCTTCCAGTTTTGTCATAGACCACACCCACTAGTAAAAATAACATTGCCGAAATTAAGCCATGACTAACCATTTGAAAGATAGAAGCAAGAATACCTAAATCTGTCATTGCCGCCGCACCCAGAAGCACATAGCCCATATGAGCTACGGAACTGTAAGCAACAATTTTTTTCATATCGGTTTGAGCGATCGCTGTAAATGAACCATATAAAACCGTAATCGCCGCCCAAGTTGCTAACCACGGAGCCAAAGCCGCCCAAGCATCGGGGAGAAACCCTAGCCCAAAACGCAATAATCCATAGGTACCTAGTTTTAATAATACTCCTGCTAACAGGACTGAAACAGGTGTAGATGCTTCCACGTGGGCATCGGGTAGCCAAGTATGCAAAGGCACAAGGGGAGTTTTAATCCCAAACCCAATCAAAATTCCACCTAGTAATAAAATCTGTTGTCCTAGGGGAATAGCTTTGGTAATTATGGAGTCATAGTCAAAATTAGGCGCACCACCTAGCCATGTCAGCCCTAAAAATGTACCGAGGATTAAAAATCCTGAAACTGCGGTATAAATTAAAAACTTAGTAGCAGCATAGCCCCGTTTGGCTCCACCCCAGATCGCAATGAGTAAATATAAAGGGATTAACTCTAGTTCATAAAATAGGAAAAACAACAGTAAGTTTTGCGATAGAAAGGCTCCGATCACGCCAGCATTGAGGAGCAAAATTAGGATGTAGTAAAGTCGAGGTCGTTTGATCGAGGTTTCACTGCTATAGATGGCAATTATAGTTAGCAAACTATTCAGAGCCACTAGGGGAAAAGATAAACCATCAATTCCAACTTGGTAGCTTAAACCTAGGGTATCAATCCAAGGTAAATATTCTTTAAACTGGATATGAGGATTAGTTAGGTCAAACTGCAAGCCTAAATATACTGTCCACCCAAAGGCGATCGCCATCATGATCAAAGCCAGATTTTTGACCTGACCACCAATTTGACTATTAGGATTTTTAGTATTTACCGAACCCCAAAAACCGATGACCACTACTCCCACAAGCGGGATTAAAATTAAGGCACTAAGCATAAATTAATAACTGTATAAAAACTCGGACTAAATTTCAGGAAGGCTCATAAATTGGGGTAATTATTCAAGCGATTAGGTCTGATTACAATATTGACCATGACACCAAGAGCGTAAACAGTCCTAGACTGAGTAAAATTGTGAGAATGTAGCCCTGAGATTGCCCAGAGGTACTGTACTTTAAGCTTTCTCCACTAAAAATCGATGATAATCCAACCAAATTAACTAAGCCATCAATTACATAACGGTCAATCCATGCACTAAGTTGGGAGAGCTTACTCACAGCAAAAACTACGGTCAGGCGATAGAGGCGATCGATATAAAAGTCGTAGGCTAATAAGTCTTGGGTTACGCGCCAAGGTAATTGCAGAGATCTTGACCATGCCTTATGTAAATAGATATTAATCCCAGCTACTACGCCTAAAATGCTTGAACTAACTAATGCCAATACCGCAGGCTTATTAATCTCTGCCCAAGTTGGTAATAGCCCTAGATTTTGCATAATTATGGGGATCAATAGACAGACAAGAATTAAGGAAACCATTGGTACTGCCATAGTCCAAGGTACTTCAGGCGCTCGTCGAGTTTTGGGTTGCGGTTCTCCTAAAAATACGAGGCGATACACCCTAGTTAAGCCAATGGTTGTGAGGGCATTTACGCTCAAGATTAACAACACAATCCAAGGTTGGCTGTCCCAAAAATCATTTAATCCTTGGAGCAAAGCCCAAAATCCGCCCAAAGGTGGTAAGGCAATTAGACTAAATGACCCAATTAAGAAAGATGTAGTCGTGGCTGGCATTTTTGCCCATAATCCCCCTGATTCGGTTAAATCTTGATTTTGAGTAGTATAAATAATTGAACCCACGCTCATAAATAGTAAAGCCTTGGCGATCGCATGGGTAAATAACAGGATCAAGGCAAAATCTAAGTGATTCATCCCCACCGCCACAAACACTAGCCCCAAGTAGGCACTGGTGGTATGGGAAAAAGCTCTTTTAATATCAATCTGGGCGATCGCCACTAAGGATGCACCAATAGCAGTTACCGAGCCAATCACAATCAAAGCATCTAATGCTTCAGGAGACAGAGCAATGATCGGCTGCAATTTAATTAATACATACGCCCCACAACCAACTACCACCGAATTACGCAAAATTGACGCAGGATTGGGCCCTTCCATAGCTTCATCTAGCCATAGGTGTAAGGGAAACTGAGCGCACTTACCCGTTGGTCCCGCCACTAGAGCTAAGCCTAATAAAGTAGCGATCGCTGGCGATAATTCTACGGTTTCTGCCCATTTATATAGACTAGGGAAATTTAGATCCCCTGCCACCGAGGCTAATGCCACAATTCCCATTAGCAAAATTACATCCCCAACCCGCTTAGTCAAAAATGCATCACGGGCAGCAGTGACTACCAGAGGTTGAGCATACCAAAAGCCTACTAATAAATATGTGGACAGGGTTAAGATTTCTAAAAGGGCGTAGGTAAGCAGAAGAGAATCACTAATGGCTAACCCACTCATGGCTCCCTCAAAGAATCCCATCAGGGCAAAAAACCGAGCCAATGCCCAATCTTTTTCCATATAACCAAGGGAAAAAAATTGCGCTAATAGGCTTAATCCTGTAATTAGCTCCATCGCCCCCATATTAACCTCCGAAATATTCAGGCTAAAGGTGAGATCTAGATCTAAAATCTGAAGCCAGTGAAAGGTCAACACTTGGGGAGCCTGATGCCAAATTGTCCAAAATACAATCGTGCCATGGACAAAGGCAACTAAGGTCATCAGTAAATTAAAATAAGCCGCAGGACGAGGACCTGTCAGTTTCACGCTCCCAGTTGCCCAAGGAAGCGTTAAAAGTGCGCCAATGAGACCATAGCAAGGTATCCACCAACTTTTTTCTAGTAAAAATTCGGTCAAATTCATTATTATTAAGTGTGTTTCCATACTTGAAGCATCAAGTTACCGTTTGTTATCTATTTACCGTTTGTTATCTATAAGAGCAATCACACAAAGAATCTCAACAAATTCATTTTTATTTTGCAGAAATTTTATATTTTATTAATCTGGTTTATTAATCTATCGTCAATTTTAAGATACTTAATGGATGTTGTCTTGCGCCTTGCTGATAAAAGTTATAGTTTGTATAGACTATTAACAATAAACTTTCCATAACTTCCGCAAAATACTAAAAATACTCTTTCCACAAAAATGCCAGATTTCCTTTTATATGCTCAACATGGCTGGGCGGATAATAATCGGGGGATTACTAAACTTGCTCAAACCTTGACTACGCCAGAAACCTTAATCATTGCCCCAAATTTAGGTTGGTTAAATACTTGGATCAAAATGGAGCCATTAATTAAAAAAGTAGAAACCATAGCGATCGCTAACTTTAAGCAATATTCCCATACCCCAGTCAGAATTATCGGGCACTCGATGGGAGCCTTAATTTGGATAGAAATTCTAAATCGTTATCCCCAATGGTGGCAAAGTGTCCATAGTTTTGTTTTAGTTGGTGCGCCCGTGGGTGGTTCAGAACTAGGAAAAATGCTTGACCCGCTTAAAATTGCTATGGGATCGGATTTAGGGATTAATCGCACTAAAATGGCGGAGGCGATCGCTCTCAAAATTAAAACCTTAAGTATCGCTGGTGATATCAATGGTAAAAGTGACGGCACCGTAACTATCTCCAGTACAAAATTTCGGTATGGTAAACTTAAGCTAATTAAAGGCGTTAACCATCCAAGGCTAAAAAATCATGCCCTTGTAACTAAGGCGATCCGAGATTTTTGGGCAGAGTTGTAGAAAATTTAGTATAGATAATCATTCCTCTCCATTCCCTTTGACAAATTGGAAGCGATCGCCTGAGAGTTATATTTCAAATTAGCGATCGCCGTCAGTTAATAGTGACAATGATTGATTTGGAAACAGGTTGTGAATTATTTTCTGAACTAGCGATCGCTGAACTCAACGTTAAAATTCTAGAATTACTAAAAAAATGGTCAATTATTTTAGGTTTACAGAGAAGATAGTATGATTGATCAAATATCCTAAAAGTTTCTTTCTCTGAACCATGGGCAATTCTGTTGATTCTGTAAAATTGCGCTCTCAACTGATAGAGATTTACCTTAAGCTCCTACCTTTAGAGAAGGTAATCGTGCAGCTAGCTTCTGTGATCTATGCGCCGAGTAGTAGGAATGATTTCTTAAGGTGTTTGCGGACAGTAGTTAGAGACGAATATCTCAAGCAGCTTAACCCGATTAGTTTTAAATCCGTTGCCGATCGCCTAGTCCAAGCCAACCTATTAGTGCAGCAGAGTAATCTGGGTATTTCCTGTAATCCCCTATTGGTAGAAATTGCCACCCGTGAAGCTTTGAAGTCGGGAACCTTTGAAGCGATGGTGCTAAAGGTAGAGTTAGAATTCCCAGTTTCTACTAGTTATCGTAAAGACGTCCGCCGTTTTGCTGGTTTTGCTCAATTGTTGCGGGAAGTGCGAATTGGCATCTATCGCCAAGATCTGCCGTTTATCAAAAAGCAAGTTCAAGATTTTCTCACCTACGCTAGTTCTAGAGAGAAGGTGGCAATTTCTGATTTACTCCTATTGGTTTGTGATAATCCCTTTGATCCTGTGTGGTTTAGTACTCTGCCTCAAGATCTCTATGAGCAGGGAATGGCAGCTATCTTAGAGGCTTCGGTATTGCAATTAACGAATACGGATGCAGCGATCGCCCTGCTGGAAAAAGAATTAACAACTAATAGCGAACATACTTCCAACTTTCTCTATGGTTTATGGATTCAACAATTATTAGTAAGGGGTTATGTCGAGACGGCTCAGGGACATTTGGCAAAACTAGGCAATCATGAAACCCTAGGCGGCTGGTCAAAATTTTTAGTAGGGGATAATGCGGGGGCGATCGCTGATTTGACTAAGGCTCTGACCAAAAAATCCAAACAGGATCATTCCTTCCCAACTTTATTTTTAATTCTTGCCTTGATCAAAGATGGCGAGATAGCCACAGCCGAACAGTATGTTAGTTCTAAGCAATTTAATCAAGCATTTATTGGCATTAGTAACCGCTTAAAGGCTGTAATTCAAGTTCAGCAGGGAGATCAGTCCCAAAAAAGCACTATTACCAATCAACTGACCCTAGATCGATTGGTTTTCCAAATAGAACACCATGATTTTAGTAATAGCTTAGAGGTATTAATCTCTTGTCTCTGTCTATATTGGGTGGATATGGACTTCGCTAGGGTTAAGTTACCTAAAATTTTGCATCAATTTTGCCGTCAAGCCGAAGCTGCTGGTTATAACTGGATTGCCTTCCAAGCCGAAGAGTTATTGAAAAAGATACAGCCCAAAACCACTAGGATTCGCCACCAAGTGCTACCCCAAGAGGATAAGTTAATCTCCTTAGTTGATATTATTCAGCCCCAAGAAGCGTGGGAAATTTCTCTGAATGCCTTAGCTAGATTGCAATCCGTAGCTCCAACTTTGCCCAAATCTGGGGAGAGTTTTCGGCTGGCATGGTTTATTAACGTCACGCAACATAAAAACCAATGTAGTTGGACAATCCAACCCAAGGAGCAAAAAATTAATGCCAAGGGAGTTTGGAGTGCGGGACGAGCCATTGCCCTGAAGCGATTGAAGAAAACAGGGGAAGTTGAATATCTCAATAGCCAAGATCTGAAGGTTTGTGCGGAAATCGAAGTCACTTCTGACTATTACTATGGACAGGCTGAGTATGAATTTGGCGAAAAAGCGATCGCCGCCCTAATCGATCATCCCTTAGTATTTTGGGAAGACTCGCCCACCACCCGAGTGGAAGTCGTAAAAGGAGAACCAGAACTATTAGTTAGATCCGCTAAAAAGGATAGACTAACCATCGAATTCTTCCCCGCCATTGATGAAGATGAAGAAGTGACTATAGTTAAGGAATCGCCCACCAAACTTAAAGTGATTGAAATTTCCCCCGAACATCATCGGATTGCGGGGATTTTGGGAGCTAATCACCGCCTTGAAGTCCCTGCCTCGGCAAAGGAAAGAGTTCTTAATGCTATTAATGCGATCGCTAGTATTGTCACCGTTCATTCTGATATTGGCGGTGGAGTTGGAGCCGAAGAAGTTGCTGCCCTTGCTACTCCCCATGTTCATCTCTTACCTGCAGGTGGTGGGCTAAAAGTCGCAGTCCTAGCTCGACCTTTTGCCGAGGGCGGTTCCTATTATCAACCAGGAAAAGGTGGAGAAACGGTAATTGCCGAAATTGAAGGTAAACGTGTGCAAACTACCCGTGATTTAAGATTAGAACAGGAATTAGCCACGGCGGCGATCGCTGCTTGTCCAATCCTTGATGCTCAAACCCAGACGGATGGAGAATGTGAATGTATCATCGACGATCCTGAATCTTGTTTAGAACTGCTATTGCAACTCCAAGAATTAGGCGATCGGGCGATTATTGAATGGCCCCAAGGACAAAAGTTCCGAATTAAACAACAATCTGGATTGAGTGATTTACGCTTAACTATTCAACGCCAAAATGACTGGTTTGCCGCAGGTGGAGAACTAAAACTGAATGATGAAGAAGTCGTAGATATGCAAAGGCTGATGCTATTGCTCGGACAGACCTCCAGTCGGTTCATTCCCTTGGGCGATGGTGAATTTTTAGCATTAACTCAATCTTTGCGGCAACAATTGGATTCCCTGCGATCGTATTCGGAAAGCACTAGTAAAGGTTTAAGATTTCATCCGATTTCTGCCCTAGCCCTAGAAGATTTTATGGATGAGGTCGGAGATCTCCAAGCCGATCGCCACTGGAAGGATCACATCAAACGCCTAAAGGAGATGAAGGATCTAAAACCTGTGCTGCCCGAAACCCTCCAAGCCGAACTGCGTGACTATCAAGTTGAGGGCTTTAATTGGATGTCAAAACTTGCCCATTGGGGCGTAGGAGCCTGTTTAGCAGATGATATGGGCTTGGGCAAAACCTTACAAGCCTTGGCTTTGATCCTCAGTCGGGCCGCAGCAGGAGCTACCCTAGTCATTGCACCTACATCCGTATGTCTGAACTGGGTTAGTGAAGTGGAAAAATTTGCCCCCAATCTCAGGGTGTTGCAACTGAGTAATCTGGACAAAAATCGTCAAGAGATGATTGAGCAACTGCAACCCTTTGATTTATTGATTTGTAGCTATGGGCTACTCCAGCAGGAACAAGTCGCCAAAATACTGGCTCTGGTGCAGTGGCAAACTGTGGTTTTAGATGAAGCCCAATGGATTAAAAACTTTGCAACTAAGCGATCGCAAGGAGCCATGAAACTCCAAGCAGAATTTAAGCTGATTACCACAGGTACGCCGATCGAAAATCATCTGGGTGAACTGTGGAATCTCTTCCGTTTTATTAATCCTGGACTTTTAGGTTCCCTAGAGAAGTTTAATCAAGAATTTGCCAACCCGATCGAGCGATCTCAAGATCCCCAAGCCAGCCAAAGACTCCGCAAACTAATTCAGCCCTTTATGCTGCGCCGTACCAAAGCTCAGGTTCTGCAAGAATTACCACCCCGTACCGATATTCTCCTCCATGTGGATTTAAGTCGAGATGAAATTGCCATGTATGAAGCCCTAAGAAGGGAAGCGATCGCCAAACTCACAAATACTGATGCCACAGGGGGAGCCAAACATCTCCAAATTCTCACCGAAATTATGAAACTACGGCGGATGTGCTGTAATCCCCAATTAGTGATACCCGATCATCCTATTCCTAGCTCCAAGTTGCAATTATTTGGAGAAGTGGTCGGCGAACTCCTAGAAAACAAGCATAAGGCACTGGTCTTTAGCCAATTTGTCGATCATCTGAAAATTATTCGTACCTACCTAGATGAACAAAATATTACCTATCAATACCTTGATGGCAGCACCCCTGCAAAAGAACGCAAAAAGCGAGTCGATGCCTTTCAATCAGGACAAGGAGATATATTTTTAATTAGCCTCAAGGCAGGCGGGACAGGTTTAAATCTCACAGAAGCAGACTATGTAATCCATATGGACCCGTGGTGGAATCCCGCCGTTGAAGATCAAGCTAGCGATCGCGCCCATCGCATTGGTCAACAACGCCCCGTTACCATCTATCGTTTGGTTGCCAAAAATACAATCGAAGAAAAAATTGTTGACCTGCACCAACACAAACGAGAACTAGCCGACAGTCTGCTTGAAGGGACTGATGCCAGTAGTAAAATTTCTACCGACGATCTCCTGAATCTAATCACCAGTAGTTACTAAGGTGCAACTCTAATTAGCCAGATAGAACAATACTATGACTCAAACTCTCATTAGTACTCCCACAAATTCATCTGAATCTTTTTTACCCAACCGAGAAAGCTGAACAAGAAGCTCAACATTTACGAGATCGCTTGACTGCCCTAGGGATTGATGTGTAATTTTGAATTTGGATTTTAAGAGCGATCGTAGGAAGAAGAGGTGGTAAGTTTTTCTATGGCATTGACTATAGCTTGAACATTTCCAATTGGTATTTCAGTAACTAGACCGCCTAAACCACAGGCACTTGAAGCAATAACTGGAATATGGTGGGCGATCGCATTTAATAAAATTCTGGGCTTATGTTCCACAAATGCTGGCAAAATTACTAGCCCAACTCCATCCAGATAATTAGCATCAGATTTATGGATATTTAAGCCTTTGGTATGCATGGCGAATGTGAAGAATGCGAACTGTTGAAATATCTTGTTCTTCCAAAATAGTGAAAATTACTCGGTATGAATTACGTCCTCGACCATAGAGTAATTGACGGAGTTCTTGGCTAAAATGATCATTCTCTCTTGCTAATGGACAACGCTTAGGCATCTGAGATAAAGATGCGATCGCTTCTAGTAACCCTGAATACCATTGACTTGCTTTAGTAGGAGAAGAGATTTGAGATAACTGTAAAAATGCTTTATCTGCTTCAGCTTCGGCAATACTTGAGAGTTTCTCAAGGTTATTAGTGAGATAATATCATTTCTTATCCCTTTAAGTCTTGAAAGTTAGAGTAAACTAGCATAATCTCGATCTAATAAAACATTAAATTCTAGTCACACCCTTTCGATGTGGTAGTTCATTAATTGGCTGGCAGATTGTACCTATGACGGTGTTCCTCAGCAAAATCTTGAAAAGACCGATATCGTCCTGACTCAAAATCATCTAGTCCTGTTTGAATACCCTTGATAGCTTCTTCTGAGTCTTTTTCTTCCCAGTCTAAGATATTCGCTAATAATTCAGACACAACCAAATCAACGTCTTGCCCCTGTTTTGTGGCTCTACTATGGAGCAACGCTTCTAATCTGGGATTAAGGGTAACAACTATTGACACGGGATACCTCTTCTAGTACAAAGTTTCTGGCGTAATTATAGCTTTAGAAGATTAGTATTAGTGATCGCTATTTAAGTATGAATTTGAAGGAGCGATCGCAAATAGAACTATAAATCTTCTCCTAATTCAAGCTGCGAACAATTAAGGTATAGCTGCCTCGACCAGACCGATCCGAAGCATTGGCGATTACCCTATAGGTACCTGTGGCTGGCAATTGTACAGTAATGGCAGAATTTTGCTCAGAACTATCATCCCCCCTGATAATGCGTCGATCTGGTGAGAGAAGAGCCACATAGGGACGAAAATCCAAGCTGCTTAATTCTATCTGCACCTTCTGTCCTGCCTTGCCAGCAAAGCTAAAGGTTTCATATAGGCTGCCATCTCTAGGGAGGACATTGCTATTTTCGCCCAAAATACCCTTGCGTTGCAGAATTACACCTACCGCAGAATTAGATCTGTCATCTGCATTATTTCTTGGTGCAGAACCATCAAGTTTGGCAGTGAGGGTAAATTTTCCATAGTCACCAGCATCAGAGGAGTTGGCAAATAGAGTGTAGGTTCCAGATGTAGGAAGAGATAGACGAATGCGCGCAGTGCCATCATTGTCATCTACGGCAATTCTTCTGCCCCTTGGATCGAGCAGTGCCAAATAGGGAGTTAAATCTTTACTCGACATTTCTACACTTAATCTTTGTCCTTCTTTAGCACTAAAACGAAAGCTCTTATAGGCACTTCCATCCGTTGTCCTGCGATCGCTAGGAGTGAGATTAAAAACCCTAGAAGTCCCATCTAAAGAAAATTCACCACTACGATCTTGAGGATTACTAGCAATATTTTCCGTCAATTGTCTCTTTGGAGCAGAACTCACAAATTGCCTAACTGTATCGGCATTAATGGCAAAGCCTATGCCCACATTACCTTCTCCAGGGGTAAAAATCAGAGTATTAACACCAATCAGTTCACCTCGGCTATTGAGCAAAGGCCCGCCCGAGTTACCAGGATTAATGGCAGCATCAGTTTGAAGTAGCTTGCGATCGCTATCAATTCGACTAATAATTCCTGTAGTTAAAGTTCCTGCAAATTGCCCAAAGGGATCGCCGATTGCAAAGGCCCGTTGACCGACCTTAACTTGACTAGAAGAATTAATATTAATTTTAGGTAAATTACCAGTCACATTTTGGAGTTGGATCAGTGCTAGATCTGGATTACGACTGCGAGATATGACTTTCCCTTGGAGTTGTTTTTTATTGGCAAGGGTAACTACCACCGTGTTAGAGTTGCGGACGACGTGACTATTAGTTAAAACTAAACCCTTAGAATCAATAATACTACCGCTACCTGTGGCACTTCCCGCCCGAACCGATACCACTGCAGGACTGGCAAGTTGGTAAACTCGAACCGTAACATCTTCATCGCTAGTAGTCGTTTGAGCGAAGGTTGTCGGTATTACACCCACTGTACCTGTGATGATTAAACTAGAAGCTAATAAATTAACTAATCCCCTAGTCATAGTCTGTCTCCAAAATTTGTGATTGTGTTTTGCGCTGGTCTTGTGTATAGACTAGTAATGTCTAAAAATGGTTCTTTAGGGTTTTAGGAAAACAACAAACTGCTAAAGTTATCACCCGTAGAATTAACTAGACTTCATAGTAATTATTATAAATGATTCAATTAGATACTACTACTAGCAATCACTTACTCAAGGTCGATCTAAATCACAGCCAGACCCTCAGATTACAAGGTGAAATATCGATTCCTGGAGATAAATCTATTTCCCATCGATCGCTAATGTTAGGGGCATTGGCATCGGGTACCACCACAATTCGGGGTTTACTTTTGGGTGAAGATCCTCGCAGTACGGCTAAATGCTTTCAGGCGATGGGAGCAGAAATATCAGAACTTAATTCAGAATTAGTTACAGTTCAGGGGATTGGCTTAGGTAACTTACGGGAACCTCTGGATATTTTGGATGCGGGTAATTCTGGTACGACATTACGCTTAATGCTGGGTGTGCTAGCTTCCCACGATCGCCACTTTTTTACGGTAACTGGGGATAAATCCTTGCGATCGCGTCCGATGCTCAGAGTAGTTAAACCCTTAAGAGAAATGGGAGCGCAAATTTGGGGCAGAGAAGGTGGTGGTAAGGCTCCCTTGGCTATTTCGGGACAAAATCTCCAGCCGATCCACTATCATTCCCCGATCGCCTCGGCTCAAGTTAAGTCCTGTATTTTACTCGCAGGTTTAATGATTGATGGCGAGACTATTATTACAGAACCAGAACGCTCTAGAGATCATAGTGAACGGATGTTGTCGGCTTTTGGCGCGAATATTGAAGTATATGGCAATACTGTTTGTCTAAAAGGGCGATCGCAATTGCATGGTCAAGAAGTTACAGTGCCTGGGGATATTAGTTCGGCGGCATATTGGTTAGTGGCTGGGGCGATCGTGCCAGATGCGGATTTGCTAATTTTGAATGTGGGCGTTAATCCCACTCGTACAGGAATTTTAGAGGTTTTGTTAGAAATGGGTGCAGATATTACCCTCGAAAATCCTAGAGAAGTTACAGGAGAACCTGTAGCAGATTTACGGGTGCGTTCTAGTCAACTTAAAGCCGTTGCGATCGGTGGAGCTATTATTCCCAGATTAATAGATGAGATTCCGATTTTGGCTGTGGCGGCTTCTTTGGCAGAGGGAACCACGATTATTAGAGATGCGGCGGAACTGCGGGTAAAAGAAAGCGATCGCATTACTGTGACTGCTAAATGCCTTAATCAAATGGGGGCAAATATTACCGAACTACCTGATGGCATGGAAATTAAGGGTGGTTGTAGTTTAGTTGGTGCTGAGGTTGATAGTTGTGATGATCATCGGATTGCCATGAGTATGGCGATCGCTGCTTTAGTTGCGAAGGGTAAAACTGTAATCAGTCATGCTGAATGTGCTGCTATTTCCTATCCATCTTTTATTCCGACCTTGCAAAAACTTTTTTAGATATAGTCGTGGTCTTTATAATTAGGACATTTTGACTAATTGGGCGTTTGGGGCGGCGCCCCATAAAGGGGTTCCACCCCTTAACCCGTCCTAAGTAACTTGACTGCTGCCGTACAGTAGATAAAGCTAGATTGGTAAAAAAGCTTGGTCAAATTAGTGAAATCGAACAAAAAGTAGTTCTTGATATTTTGGGTAAGTTGTTTGCTGAGTAAGCTTAGGAATGCTCTTTACCAAAAGTTTACCCTTTGGAGGGCAAAGTCGAAATTACTTAAACTGAGGGTGTGACTAGAATTTAATTTCAAGACTTAAAGGGATAAGAAATGATATTATCTCACTAATAACCTTGAGAAACTCTGAAATGTCATCTTAGCAGAGTTTACAGGCTTTTTACATCAGATTCTGGTCACACCCTAAACTGAACTTATATCTTTTATCATCTCGTAGGTTGAAACCTGAAGTCCATTGAGTTCAAATAATTTTTTTGCAAATTCATTTTGGGCTGCCACTTGAAGCATCATTCTGTTTGCGCCTAGTTTTTGGGCTGAAGCGATCGCCGCATCTAATAGCAATTTCCCTGCTCCGAATCCTCGTGCTTTTTCATCAATAAATATATCGTGAAGCCAAGCTGCTTCTGGAGATATCTTAGCAAGACTACTTTCTTCTATGAGGATAAAGGAGTAGCCAACTATATCAGCTAGCAATTTAAACTAAATCTAAAATAACTTAAAAGTAAGGCTCTAGTCCCGATTCAGTGTAAGCAATTGCTAACAAATCGCTCAGACTAATTTCCATCGCCCACTTGCGTAAATACTCGAAATCTAAGCGATCGCTCTGTATTTTCATTACCCCTAAAACATCCCGCCATTGTCTCTGAGACTCATTTTTAGTCATGCGATACCAGACTAATTTTTGTAAAATTGTATCTTCGGGACTACAAAGGTAAATAGCATCTGATTCTGGTCGATTTATCGGCACATATAGTTGCCTCCGTCCCATCTTTGAGATCGAAAACGCATCGTTTCGAGATACAAACATATCAGCTTTTTCTGTGGTTTCAAAATCGATGACATTAAAAGAAGAAGTTCTCCCACTTAAAGCATCATCAACAGCAATTTCACTAATATAAAAATCTTTTGAGAAAGCATTTAATATAGACTGAGCTTGATCTGCTCGAATGTTTATCACTAGATCTAAGTCTTCTGTATATCTGACTTCACCCTGAAACGAGCTAGCAACCGAACCACCGATATAATAGGGGATATCCAACGACTTAAGCAAGGTAGATATTTTTCTAGCCAAATAAATTGGGTCTTCAATCATTACTTCTTTATTGCATATTTTAGGCTTTAATAACTCGGCAATATTGAGTCCCAGACGCTTTCTGACATAATAATATTTAATCTCATCAGGAGATGCATCAGGATAGAGATTTTTGATCCCAGTTAAAGCAAATATACTGGCTTTTTTAAATGCTCTAAGCATCAGCTTTTCTTTCTGATTTAAGTCCAATTGTTTCCATAGGTTAAACAAATAGATCTCAGCATCAATAGTTGTATCAATGGATTGGGTTTTATATCCTTTAGGTGCGATCGCCATTTATCTATTCCTAAGTATTAAATTTTTCAATAACTATTATTAGCAATTATGCTCTATTTATAATCAGCTCTCATTTTAGGTACAATCAGCTAAACGAACTACCTCCCATATCATTAAACTCAATGATTGATCAAAATCCAGAAATCGATCCAAATAAAGAAACCTATACAAGCTCTAGTATTGTGCGGCACTACAAGCAACTAAATCTGCTCCAACCTGCCGAACAGACTATTCTTAACTTGTTTCAAGATCGATTGCCAAGTATGAAAATGTTAGATATTGGGGTCGGAGGCGGTAGGACAACCCAACATTTTGCGCCCTTAGTAGAAACCTATACTGGAATAGATTATTCTCCTGAGATGATTGCCGCTTCTCAAGAAAGATTTGCAAATTATTCTTATCCTTTAACCCTAGAAGTGGGAGATGCCAGAGATATGCAGTTTGCGGATAATTCCTTTGATTTTATCTTATTCAGTTTTAATGGTATTGATTCGGTTTCCCATAGCGATCGCTTGCAGATACTTAAAGAAGTTCATCGAGTCGGAAAAACTGGGGGTTATTTTTGCTTTTCTACCCATAATCTTCACTCTATGGCTAAAGAACTTGATTGGAAGACAAAGTTTAGCCTAAACCCACTGAAAACCTATGTAAATCTAATGATGTTAGCGATCTTAAAATTATCCAACTTAGCGATCGCCCATAATCAAGTCAAAGCCTCTGATCATCTGATTATTAAGGATGAACCCCATAACTTTCGCCTCCTAAATTACTATATTCAACCGCAGGCACAGATTAAACAATTAGCTAATTTTAATCATATTGAAATTTATTCATGGAGAAGTGGCTTGAAAATCTTAGATCTAGATCAGTTATCTACCACTACTGATATGTGGCTTTACTATCTTTGTGTTATTGGCTGATATGTTATAAAAAGTATGAAAAAATATTGCCATAAACAAACTGACATAATTCCGTACTATTATTATTCTAGTTACGCTTAAAGTTTTCCTTTCCGACCTAGATCTTTAATTATTTTGTAATCAACGTAAGAAAAATTTATGACAGCCGAACAAAACAGACTTAAAGAGACAAGCGATCTCCATATTCCTTGGAAAAAGTGGGGCCCCTACCTATCTGAACGGCAATGGGGAACGGTTAGAGAAGACTATAGTGATAATGGTGATGCTTGGAATTATTTTACCCACGATCACTCTAGATCAAGGGCTTACCGTTGGGGTGAAGATGGATTGGGAGGTATTTCAGACGATCACCAAATTCTCTGTTTCGCCCTAGCGATGTGGAATGGCAATGATCCGATTATTAAAGAAAGATTATTTGGTCTGACTAATAGCGAAGGTAATCATGGTGAAGATGTAAAGGAATACTACTTTTATCTTGATAGCACGCCTACGCACTCTTATATGAAATATTTGTATAAGTATCCCCAAGCAATCTTTCCCTATGACGATCTAGTTAAAACTAATGGTCAACGGAGTCGAGACGAGTTAGAATACGAACTAATTGATACTGGCATCTTTGACGATGATCGTTATTTTGATGTCTTTCTGGAATACGCTAAGGCAGATTCTGAGGATATTTTAATTAAAATTAGTGTCTCCAATCGTGGTTCTGAATCCGCTCCTTTGCATTTATTGCCTACTCTGTGGTTTCGTAATACATGGTCTTGGGTAGATGGGGGAACTAAGCCTATTTTACAGAAAGTTAAAAATACCGAAGCGAATGTGATTCACGTCCATCATACGGATGAGATGTTTCAAGAGTTGATTTCGGATTACTATCTCTACTGTGAAGGGGATATTCCGCTACTATTTACGGAAAATGAGACCAATAATTTACGTATTTTTGGTTCAGAGAACAGTAGTCCCTACGTCAAAGATGGCATCAATAACTATCTCGTTCAAGGAGAAGCAGGAGCCATCAATCCAGAGCAAATTGGTACTAAAGCCTCTCCTCACTATCAATTAATGGTTGGGGCGGGGGAAACCGAAGTGGTTCGTCTCCGTCTAACTCGTACTAACCCTGATCAGAAAAGTGATGCATTTAGCGACTTTGATCAGATTTTTGCATCTCGTTTACAAGAAGCCGATACTTTCTATGATGACATTATCCCAGCTAAAATCAAAGTCGATAGCGATCGCACTAATGTGATGCGCCAAGCTCTAGCAGGGATGCTATGGACAAAGCAATATTTTTATTATGATGTCGATAAGTGGCTGGATGAACACAACTTTACCACTGAGCAACGTAAGAAATTTCGTAATGGCGAATGGGCTCATATGTTTAATGATGACATCATTTCCATGCCAGATAAGTGGGAGTATCCTTGGTATGCGGCTTGGGATCTGGCTTTCCATATGTTGCCATTATCAATCGTAGATCCAAGCTTCGCAAAATCTCAGTTAGATTTAATGCTGCGTAACGACTATTTGCATCCTAATGGGCAAATTCCTGCCTATGAGTGGAACTTTGGAGATGTCAACCCACCAGTTCATGCCTATGCCATCATTCAAGTGTATTTTATGGATAAAGCCTACAATAAAGGAAAGGGAGATCTTGAATTTCTTAGATATGCCTTTAGTAAGCTGCTAGTAAACTTTACTTGGTGGGTCAATCGTAAGGATAGGACAGGTAGCAATGTATTTGAAGGCGGCTTTTTGGGGTTAGATAATATTGGGGTATTTGATCGCAGTGCACCATTACCGACAGGAGGACACCTAGAGCAAGCCGATGGAACGGCATGGATGGTCTTTTTTAGCCAACAGATGCTACGGATATCAGTTGAACTGGCAGTTCACTTTCCTCTTTATGAAGAATTTGTCAGTAAGTTTTTTGAGCATACGATGTGGATTTCTGGGGCAATGGATCGCGTAGGCGAACATGAGGATGAAATGTGGGATGAAAACGACGGGTTTTTCTATGATGTTCTACGTTTACCTGATGGCACCTCAACTCGATTAAATGTGCGATCGCTGGTGGGACTTTTACCTTTATCCGCAGTATCAATTTTCAACCCAGATGACCTCGCAAAATTACCGAATTTTCGGATGCGAACCGCAGCATTTTGTAAGCGTCATCCCGAACTTGCAGCAAATATGCATAATTTTACTCAGCCTGGGGCAGGAGGTAAGTTTATGCTATCCGTTTTCAACGAAGAGAAATTGCGGAGAGTCCTCTCAAGGATGTTAGATGAAAGTGAATTCTTTAGTCCCCATGGGATTCGATCGCTTTCTTTGTATCACAGAGATCATCCATTTGTATATGAGCATGACGGACAAAGATTTACCGTGGACTATCTACCTGGGGACTCGAATACAGGGATGTTTGGTGGCAACTCAAATTGGCGTGGCCCCGTCTGGATGCCCGTTAATTTAATATTGTTGGTAGCGATTGTCCGCCTATATGGCTACTATGGTGATGAATTTACGATAGAATGCCCAACTGGATCTGGACAGTATATGACCCTCTTTGAGGTAGCAACTGAATTAAGTGAGCGTCTAGTGAGTATTTTTACCCGCGATCCATTAAGCGATCGCCGTCCTAACTATGGGGCTACTGAAAAGTTTCAAACCGATCCGCACTGGAAGGATTTGATCCTATTTTATGAATATTTCCACGGTGACAACGGAGCAGGAATCGGCGCAAGTCACCAAACGGGATGGACAGGTTGTATTGCTAGAGTTATGCAGTTGCTGGGCAACTTATCTGAGGAAATGATGACAGGGACTGAGGCTAATTTCATCGCATATCAGCCTACTTCAGAGAAATAAGCTAGAAAAGTTAAGAGAGACTTTTTATCGCTTTAAGAGTTTGAGGGCATAGACATTAATTAGGTCTTTGCCCTTTTTTTGTTGTTCCTAATTGTGGGATTCTTAAGCTTCAATTATGACTCTAAGATTTCCTCGTTTTTTATGGACACGGCAGGCTGTAGTATCACCCGCTCGCTCAAATTCTAGATCCAGTAATGTTTGTCCAATTCGTAAATTCTGAATTGATAGACAATTAATCGAATTTAATAGATAGGGATCGATGATACGAAGTTGATTGGTGGTGGCATCAGGTACGAGATTTACCATCACTAAAATTAATTGGAAGATACTTCCCGTTGCCCAAGCTTGCGGTGAACAGGCGACAGGATATTGGACGGGCAAACTAAAGCCATCATGCTCGTAGCCACACAATAACTCAGGTGGTCGTTGATAGGGTTGGGCGATCGTCATATCGATTAAGCCTTGAGCAATTCTCAATGATTGCTTCACCAAACTATGCGATCGCATTCCCAAGGCAATCAGACTATTATCATGGGGCCAAACGGAACCAATGTGATATCCCATCGGATTATAGGCGGGAGAAAGACTGCTGAGGGTGCGAACGCCCCAACCATTAAACATATCAGGTGCATTTAAACGCGCCGCCACGCTGAGGGCTTTTTCATGATCGAAAATTCCCAAATTCAGACAATGCCCTGCATTTGAAGTAATACTGTCAACTTGTTTTCCTTTTCCATCTAGAGCTAAGGCGCAATAATCTTGTTCGGGCATCCAAAAATCTTGATTGAACCGCAATTTTAAGTCCTTTGCCTGCGATCGCCAGAGTGCCGCTAAATCAACTAGCTGTTTTTTCTCAGCCAACTCACTCATGCGAATCTTGGCGGCATAGACATAGCCTTGTACTTCGCATAAAGCGATCGCTCCTTCAGCAAGTTCACCTTTGCCATTGACAATACAATTTTCCGAATCTTTCCAACCTTGATTGAGCAACCCTTTTTTCGATTGACGGTGGTAAACGAGATAGCCAGTTTCTTGACAGCGGCGATCGATCCAAGCCATTGCTGAAATCGCATTTGACCATAGCTTATCTAAAGTTTTTTGGTCGGCAGTCCAAGCGTAGTATTCAGCATAGAGCATCAACCACAGGGGAGTCGCATCTACGGTTCCATAATAGGGCGTATGGGGAACTTCGTTACAACGCGCCATCTCACCGAGCCTAATTTCATGGAGGATTTTGCCTTTTTGTTCATCGCGCCATTCATCATCGACTTTGCCTTGAAAATGCGCCAAAATCGAAAGGGTGTCGCGGGCGATCGTGGGATCTAAAACCAAGGTTTGGGATGCGGCAATAATGGAATCTCTGCCAAATAATGTCGAGAACCAAGGAACTCCTGCTGAGAGAAAATTATTTTTTTCAGAGGTTTGTCTGAGTAAATAAATATCCTGTACAGCTCTATCTATTACTTGATTTAGAGACTTATTATCGGTTTGAATCCTAGTAATTTGCTCTGTCCAGGTTTTCTCTTCTAATAATTCCTCAGCTTTTGCCTGCTCAAAGTTATCTGGGACACTAACGATCGACGTAGGACGATTATTCGTAAACAAATGAATCCGATACCCTATAGTCCTCGATTCGTGGGCTGCCAAATCTAAGCGCCAGACTGCTGTATATCCCTGAATTTCTTGAGGTTGAAAGGAATTAAATTGAATTCGAGATTCCATCAAAGCACCATCCAGTCCTTCATAGGCAAGGACTATTTCTTTGGATAATGATGCTTCCGAAGACTTCTGCTCTAGATTGGGAAGATAACGCAGAAAAGTTCCTCTCTTTTCCCGCTTACTGCCGCGCACTTCAAATAAATCCAGAAAATCAGCATCAAAAGTTAGGCTCAGGGTAAAACTGACAGGATGAGTGTTGTAGTTAGTTACTTGAGTCTCTTCAAATAATCCACCTTTGATTACAATTTCACGATGGATATCAATGGTTTCTGTTTTAATTTGACTACCATCGGCGTTGTTAATATCTGGATTTGAGCATAAAGCTGTCATCGCAAATCCTTTCCTTGCCGTACTGCTAAAAGAAATTGGCGATCGCCCATCAATTTGCAATTCCAAACGACTGAGAAACCTCGTATCGCGACAGAACAATCCCATGCTATCTTCAATCCCACCCAGACGACAGCTGAGATCGGAAATATTTCCTAAGGTATCTGTGATCAAAAATAAATCATCATCTTTTAAGGTCAAGGTCGAAATCGGATGTTCGCCAATTATACAAACCCACGGAGCGATCGCTTTAGGATCGACGGGAATATAGGTTCTGCCATCGACTTCAATTGTGGATGGTTCAAGAACGAAGGGCTTAATTGTGTCGGGCATATTATTTAGAGTGACTTTTTAATTGAAGGTTTAGGATAGTCTTCTATCTGTTTGCTATGCTGATCTACTGACACTGGTAGTGATGCTGGGCATTTTGTAGCTCCAAGCTTGCTCATGCATGATTGACCGAGCCAGAACATGACGATAGAGTTCACTCAATTGAATAGTTACTCCCGTCCAACTAAACCGCTGACTTACATTCGCAGATGCTTGCTTTCGCATTTTCCTTGCCCATAGATCATCAAAAAGAATGCGATTAATACCATTAGCAAAAGCTTTTATATCTTTAGGTTCAACTAAAAGCCCTGTTTCTTCAGGAATAATCGTAAATTTTAAACCGCCCACATTAGAAGCAACCACAGGTACTCCACATGCCATGGCTTCGATCGCTACTAGCCCAAATGGTTCATAGTGACTAGGAATCACACAAACATCCGCAGCCGTATAATAAAGTGGTAAAAGATCATGCCCAATCCTGCCTACAAAGAGGGAAGACTCCCTTAATCCCAGTTGATCAACGATCGCTTCAATTCTAATCCTCTCCTCCTCGTCAGGCATCCCAACCGAACTTCCACCCACAATTACCAATTTCAAATTTTTCTTTAAATTTTTAACCTCCTGCTCCTTTAATAAAGCAAAAGCTCTGACTAGGGTTTCAATCCCTTTGCGCTCGTCAAATCTACCCACATAGAGAATGATCTTCTCATGAGTATCTAATTTCAATTTTGCCCTAGCATCAGCCTTAGATGTTAAGCGAAAATTATCTGTATCCGTACCGCAGGGAATAACTTCAATTTGACCATAGTTAGAAACAAGCGATCGCAGGGTTTCTTGCTCTTGAGGGCTAGTGGCAATTACACAATTCGCTTTCTCTAAAATCTCTCGCTCTACCATCAATCGAGTATTGGCAATAGGGGGAAGATTTGGAACAGATTGATATTTCACTGCCCCTAGAGAATGATAGGTATGAACTAACTGAATTCCACTATTTTTTTGCAATTCCAAACCAGCCCAAGCAGAAAGCCAATAATTAGTATGAATTAAGGGATAATTTAAGCCCTGATCCCGTTGAAATGATTGAAATGAACTCACAAACTCTGGCATATATTCAAATAATCTATCCCTTGGAACATATCTCTCTGGTCCTGCTTGGAGACGGATGGTTCGGCAATGGGGAGAATGCTGCACAATTACAGGATCGGAACTATGAACTTTACGGGTAAACATATCCACCTGCCAACCCAAGGCTGCTAATGTTTCACCAACATGGCGCACATATACGTTTTGTCCACCTGCCTCTTCTAATCCAATCTCTGCCGCAGGATCGGCGTGATCGGAGATCAGTGCGATCGCTTGTCTATTCAAACTCATCATAAAATGTCTCCTTTTTAGATTTTGCCTTTATCTCAATTCGCCCAAATTAGATCTTTCAAACTCCATTTCTATTCCCTATTCTTAGGTAGGAGAAGGATAGAATCAGGTTCTCTAAGTCATGACCAGATCCCGACTTTGCCCATTTTGGGAATATCTTAGTCCTAAAATTTTCTGATATACGGCTTCATAGCCATTTGCCATCCGTTTTGCCGTGAAGTTAATCAAGACGTGATCTCTACAGGCATGGCGATTTAACTGGGCAGCTTTGGCGATCGCATCTATACACTCATCCACATTCTGACAAAGAAACCCACTGACTCCAGATGCAATTACTTCAGAAGCTGAACCCAAATTCATGGCAATTACAGGTGTTCCTGTTACCATAGACTCAATCATCACCAAACCAAATGGTTCTTTCCAAGTGATCGGAAATAGAGTTGCCACGGCTCCACCCATAAGCACACTTTTTTGCTGATGATTGGCTTCTCCTAAGAACTCAATTTGGGTGCCATCAATATGGGGGCGAATCTTTTGCTCAAAATACTCTAAATCCACAGAATCAACTTTACCTGCCATCTTTAGATGCCACCCAGAGCGTTGAGCAATTTCAATCGCTAAATGTGCGCCCTTTTCAGGTGACATTCTCCCTAAAAAAGCCAGATAGGGAGGATTTTCTGGCTGAGGATAAAAGTTGTAAGTATTAGGTGCAATTCCGTTATAAACCGTGGCGACATAGTTTAAACCCAAACTTTGATCCCGTTGTGAATTGGAAATACTGACAAAGGGTTGCTGACGAACATGGGTAAATAATTTTTTATTATCGGTTGTAAAAATCCCGTGCAGAGTATGGACTGTAGGAGTTTTTACCAGATTCGTGTATGGTAGAGCCACACAACCAACATGGGAATGGATAATATCAAATTTATCAGCCTGCTCATAAACTTGGGACATATTGAGCATGTCATAGATATTTGGATCTTTGACACTATTATCTAAACGTAAAGCTCTAGGATGGACGGATTCTAACTTGGCTTGGGTGGTAGAATCTCCAGAGGCAAATAGGGTGACATCGTGACCGCGATTTACTAATTCTTCTGTAAGTAAACTTACAACAAGTTCAGTCCCACCGTATGCGGGAGGAGGAACCTGTTCCCAGAGGGGAGCAACTTGGGCAATTCTCATTATGAATCTCCTGGCTATAACTTCTAGTACAAGCGATAATTAATAACGACTGAATCTAAAGGTTGTGATATAGGATGACTCTAACCGAGGGGTGATTGAAATCATGTATATCTATCTCATCGCAGCGTATAAGTTGTATATGAATGAATTAAAAATTTATATTTGAAAATTTATATTAAGTGTGAATCTATTCGTAATTTCTAATTAGAATTTGTAATAGTCAATCGCTTGTAAAATTCCCTGAGCGTAATGTCCATCGGCAAAATATATATCTGGTTTTCCTCGTAACTTTTCCAATTCAGAACTATAATTCCCAACTACCACCGCCTTAGTATTCCCAGCTAGCATTTGTTCATCATTGCCAGAATCTCCTGCCACCAGTATTTGACCCATCGGAAAACCCCACTTGAGCGCACAATACTTAACCGCATCTCCCTTAGAAGCTCTGATTGGTAGTATATCTAAAAACTCTTGATGGGAATATATTGCCTGTACCTGAAGCTGATGCGATCGCAAGTGTGATTGAATTTCTATAATCGCAGGAGCTTTGATAGGATCGACTAGATAACTAATTTTATGTAGGCGTTGTCCTTCTATACCCTGTAGTTCAATTCCTGATAATTCAGCGATCGCTAATCGAACTAATTCAGGTTGCCATAGATAGCTAATATGCTCAGACCAACTGATATCTGCTTGAATATCTTTAGCATAATGAATTTCACTACCCACGGAAGTAATCCATAGATCGGGTGCAGGTACTTCCCATTCTTTTAGGATTTGTTTAGCACTGGCGATCGAGCGTCCTGTGGCAATCCCAAAGGCAATTTCAGATGATTGCAGATAGGTAATTAATTCCTTTAGGGCAACGGGATTTCCGAGTAAAGTATTATCAATATCAGAAATCAAGAGGCGATTAGCTCCCAAAAGTTTATCTATTTGAGGAATTAACATGATGAATATTTTGAAGGTATTGATTAATGGGAATTTACAAAGTTCCTTTTTTGATATTCTTTTTAGATCTATTAGGAACGAAATCAATTGTAATTAACGTGAGTTCGGGTTAAAGATTGCTGCTCAAATCAAGTAAAAGTGTTCTTTAGCAAAGGTTTCTGCCCCCTAGCCCTCAAGTTTGGGGGGCAGGAAAATTGAACTCTTCTCAAAGTCCCCCAGTATTGGGGGATTTAGGGGGCGAATCTCTAGTTGTTTCGAGAAGATGATTGATATACATGGGTTTTAAGGTTTGCTTATCCAGTATTCACGTTAATTAAGTTCAGAGTTCCAAATATAATATATTCCTATCCTAATCCTTGAGTAATTAAAATGCAGATTTTTATTGTCGATGCTTTTACAAAATATCCATTCCAAGGGAATCCTGCGGCTACAGTTTTAGTGGAAGAGTTTAAGAGCGATCGCCTGATGCAGAAAATTGCCGCCGAAATGAATCTTTCTGAAACCGCTTTTGCTAAAGAGATTAGTCCAAATTATTTTCACCTCCGTTGGTTTACTCCGACCCAAGAAGTTAATCTTTGCGGTCATGCCACCTTAGCTATGGCTCACTATTTAAAACAAATCAATGCCGTAGATCTAAATTCCAACTTAAAATTTAAGACTCTAAGTGGGGATTTACACATTCGCTATGAGCAAGAATTAATAGTGATGGATTTTCCTGCCAGTTATTTTATTGATTGTTCAGAGCGATCGCTTGCCACTTTAAAAACAATTTTTGCTGATTACCCTAATTATCAAGTCATAGGAATTGCAGCAGAGAATTTTACAGTTGTATTAGAAAATGAATCCCAAGTTTTAGAATTTAGCCCCAACTCTGCCCAAATTGCCGAACTAGAAGGAAGATTGATTATTACAGCGATCGCCGATCCAGATCATCCCTACGATTTTAGCTCACGGTTTTTTGCCCCCAATGCTGGCATCAATGAAGACCCAGTTACAGGTTCCGCCCATTGCTGTCTTACTCCTTATTGGGCAAAGCAGTTACAAAAAAATGTCCTTAAGGCAAAGCAGTTATCTAAACGCACAGGAGAATTGGAACTCAAATATCTGGGCGATCGCATTGAAATTAAAGGCTATGCCGTTACCGTTATGAAAGGCACTCTAGAAAATATAAGTGAAAATATAGATGAAAATATAAGTGAGAATTTGGGGGGCTAGAACTTCCCGATCCACTGGGAAAGTTAATAAAATAGAAAGTGTAAGTTACTCAAGCTATTAATTAATAAATTAGGATTATATGCAATTAAAGCGGTTAGGACACGTTGCCATTTGTGTTCAAGATATTTCCAAGGCAGTGCAGTTTTATCAAAGTTTGGGAATGCAGTTGGCATGGCAAGATGCGGATTGGGCATATCTAAAGGCAGGTACAGATGGTTTAGCTTTACTCAGTCCAGAATATAAACAGGCCGCAAATCACTTTGGATTTGTATTTAGCGATCGCTCTGAATTAGATCAACATCATGCCCATTTAACCGCACAGGGTATTAAAGCTGGCTCAATTCATGATCATCGAGATGGCACCGCTTCTTTTTACGGCAAAGATCTAGATGGCAATACCTTTGAGTTTTTATATGAACCCAGCCATCCCCACACAAATTTGTAGCTAGTTTTAGAATCCTAACTCTTTCGCTGCTTGCCATACGATCGCCTGAACTTCAGATAAAGGTATTTGATGGAACTTTGCTAGCCTTACACAATCTTCGTATTCAGGTTGAATAGTTTGGGATTTATCTCGATCAGCCACTTTGACCCTTGCTGTTCCCAGTTTTGTTTCAATGTTAACGATCCGTCTAGGAATAATCCTCCGTTCTTGAAATCTGGTTCTGATACCGAGGGTTGTAGTTTCTTGAAATAAAATATCTTCGCAAATTTCTAAGCGATCGCAGGGGCAAATCACCGTAATTAAAATAGCTGGACGAGATTTCTTCATTCCGATCGCTTGGGTAAACACATCCAAGGCACCAGATGCTAAAAGCAAATCCATCACATAGCCAATTACTTGACCGCTTAGATCATCAACTTGTGTTTCCAAAACCCCAATTAGTTCAGTTTTTTTTTATCTAAAACTTCAGTTCCCTCCCCAATCCATAGTCGAAAAATATTTGGAATATCTAACTCTTGGGTACCCGCACCAAGTCCGATTTTAGAAATATTCATAGCTGGAATAGCTCCAAACTTTGAACTCAAGGCTACAGCGATCGCCGCCCCAGTGGGTGTGACTAATTCCCGATCAATGTTATTACTAAATATAGGAACCTTAAACATTTCCCATAGCTTCAAAACTGCGGGTACAGGAACTGGAAGCCTTCCATGCTCACACTTCACAAATCCGCCGCCCGTAGGCATTGCCGAGCAAAATACCTCCTCTACTTCTAGCCATTCTAATCCTGCACAGGTACAGACAATATCAGCGATCGCATCCAAAGCCCCGACTTCATGGAAATGGACTTGTTCGGGAGGAATACCATGGACTTTACCCTCGGCGATCGCTAATTGCTGAAAGATGTCTAAACTATGATTTTCAACTGCGGGTGGAAGTACTGCAGACTTGATGATGGCGGCAATTTCTGGTAAATGTCTATGCTTGTGATGATGTCCATGCTGGTGTTGAATATCAACATGGAGTTTCACAGCTTCTTGTCCGCACCGCTTGACCAACTCAGAATGTAATTTGACCTCAGCACTAATTCCCAACTGCTCTAATACTTTTTGGAAATATTCTAGAGGTACGCCCAAGCTCACCAAAGCTCCCAGACACATATCCCCAGCAATTCCTACAGCACAGTCGAAATAGGCGATTTTTTTTGACATAGATGGCAGATATAAATTTTGGATTGCTAGTTTTGATCCTAGCAAGTAACTAGTCTATCAACTAGATTATTTGAGCTTCAAGTGCCAAGTTATTCCGTAATGTGGAAAGTCCTTTTTTTACCTGCCTAGAGACGGTTACAGCACTGATCCCCAATAGTTTTGCCACTTCCCGTTGGGTAATATCTTCTAGAAAGACATACTCTAAAATTTCACGGGTACGCTTTTCTAGAACATTTAAAGCCCGATACAGGAGAGTTGGATCTGGGGAAATATTGGCAATATCTTGAATAGCCTCTTGCTTGACATCGGTCATCAGGTCTAATAAATATACTGAGCCATCTTCGCTAATGGGGGCATCTAAACTCAGAGGCGATCGATTTTGATAGGCTAATTTAATCTCTTGCCACTCAGTAAATGTTACGCCCAGAGCCTCAGCTACTTCCCGCTCGCTTGGTTCTCGAAGTAATTGACTGCGAAGCTCGGAAGCCTTGCGAGCCGATTGATGATATAGCTCCAACCATCGTCTTGGCACTCTTAGGGTTGAACATCTATCCCTTAAATAATGCTGAATTTCACCACGCACATAGCGAGTAGCAAAGGAACTAAAGGCATAGCCCTTACTAAGCTCAAACCGCTCGATCGCTCCAATTAAACCCATACAACCGACTTGAAATAGGTCTTCATAGCCTTCAGAACTCTGACGCATCCAGTAGCCAACTTCTTTTTTTACCAAGCCAATATTCAGCTGCACTAATTGATTACGGAGACGAGCGCAGGGTGACTGATGATAGGCTTTAAGGATTTCTAAGGTTTGCTGCTTATCCTCAATAGAAAACTCTTTAACATTAGAGTTACGCCCAGATATCTGTTCAGGTTGTGCGAATTCGAGGGCAAGTGCCGAAGTACTTTTCATAGCAGCTACTACTTAGGTGAGTTTAATCAAAAATAGCTGAAAAAAAAGTATGCGTCACCTATCAAGGCGTTAGGTTTTGGGGAATACAGATACATGCACTGCTTCCATTCAACTAATAAGGTATATTTACAATGCTTCTAGTTTTAGCTTCCCAAATATTCTCTCAAAAATATCTACTGATGGTATTCCGTTCCCTAATTCTAAAAATGTCTTTAACCATTCTTCTTTCTCTTTGCCATATTCAGCTATCTCTACGAAATTATCCGCTCCACAGATTACCGCACAAATTGTGATTACCAGTATATCGAGTAGCTTATGCAGGATACTATGCAATGCTCTGGGTGGAATCTCGCAAATTCCCAAAGTGAGCTTCGATTAATCCAATGGGGATAACTGTCGGTGGCATTTTAGACTTCTCTATTCAAATATGCTTAATTCTCCAGTTTTTACCCTACATTTCTGTGATTGTTAAGAAATATATCACTCTCTGTTAAGAAACGTTTGCGGTTGCCCGATAACTATCTTACTTAGTAATTGCTCGACTACCCCCTTCTAAGCACTAAAAACCTTACACAGTATACGTTAAAAGGCTTTGCAATTCATGCAAGATTATTGTTAATTTTGAGAATTTAATGGCTGAAAG
>VYKS01000197.1_pt1 | contig 34412 bp, 29 predicted proteins | sample 5114511 | NCBI WGS metagenome assembly VYKS01 (sample SAMN12291795, study PRJNA351875) | freshwater metagenome | isolation source: freshwater lake | place: USA: Michigan, Gull Lake | collected 2011-07-05 | reverse complement strand
AGCACCGCGCGGCGCACGGCGGGGGAGAGGGCGGCGGCGGCTTCGCCTGCGGGTTCGGCGGCGGGGGCAGCCGGGGCCTGTTGCGCGGCGGCGGCGGGAGCCGGGGCCGGGGTCGCAGCGGCAGGGGCCGGGGCAGCGGCGCCCGAGCCGGCCTCGATCGTGCCGATCAGCGCGCCGACATTGACGGTGTCGCCGACGGCGACGGCATGCGCGCCCATCACGCCCGCGACGGGCGCGGGAACTTCGACCGAGACCTTGTCGGTCTCGAGGCTGGCGACGGGCTCGTCAGCCTCGACGGGCTCGCCCGGCTGCTTGAGCCATTCGCCCAGGGTCGCTTCGGTGATCGATTCGCCCAGCACGGGGACGAGGATTTCGGTGGCCATCTCGTTGGGTCCTTCCTGGGGATCAGGCGCCCGCCTTGCCGGCGGTCTTGGGGTCTTCGGTGGTGCGTGCGCGGCGGATTTCCTCACGCACATTATGGCCGAGCGCGTCGGCGATCAGCGCGCCCTGTTCGGCCTGGTGGCGCTTCATCAGGCCGGTGGCGGGCGATGCCGCCGCGGCGCGACCGGCATAGCGCGGACGCTGCGGCTTGATGCCCGCTTCGACCATGCATGCCTCGATATAGGGCTCAACGAAGAACCAGTAGCCATTGTTGCGCGGCTCTTCCTGCGCCCACACCACTTCCTCGACATTGGTCATGCGCGACAGGCGCGCGACCAACGGATCGCCGGGGAAGGGGTAGAGCTGTTCGATGCGGATGATCGCGGTGTTCTTGTCACCCGCGGCATCGCGCGCCTCGATCAGGTCGTAGGCGACCTTGCCGGTGCACAGCACGACGCGCTTCACGTCCTTGTCCGCCGGAGCCGACGGGTCCGAGAGGATGCGCATGAAGTGCGTGTCGCCGAGGAACTGGTCCGCGGTCGACACCGCTAGCTTGTGGCGCAGCAGCGACTTGGGCGTCATGATCACCAGCGGCTTGCGGAAGGTGCGGTGCATCTGGCGGCGCAGCAGGTGGAAATAGTTCGCCGGGGTGGTGACGTTCGCGACCTGCATATTGTCGCCCGCGCACAGCTGAAGGAAGCGTTCGGGACGTGCCGAGCTATGCTCGGGGCCCTGGCCCTCATAGCCGTGCGGGAGCAACATCACGAGGCCGTTGGCGCGCAGCCACTTGGATTCGCCCGACGCGATGAACTGATCGATCATGATCTGCGCGCCGTTGACGAAATCGCCGAACTGCGCCTCCCACAGCACCAGGCTCTTGGGGTCTGCGAGGGCATAGCCGTACTCGAAGCCGAGCACGCCATATTCGGAGAGCGGGCTGTCCAGCACCTCGAACCGGCCATGCGGGATTTCGTTGAGCGGCACGTATTTGCGCTCGTCGGTCTGGTCGACCCACACCGCGTGGCGCTGGCTGAACGTGCCGCGGCCCGAATCCTGGCCCGACAGGCGGACGCCATAGCCTTCCGACAGCAGCGAGCCGAAGGCGAGTGCCTCACCGGTCGCCCAGTCGAAATTCTCGCCCGTCTTGAACATGTTCGCCTTGGCATCCAGCACGCGCAGCAGCGTCTTGTGCGGGGTCAGCCCGTCGGGAACGCTGGTCAGCGTGCGGCCGAGGCTGTCGAACAGCTTCTTGTCGATGCCGGTTTCGACGTTGCGGCGCGCATTTTCGGCATCGACCGGCGCGGACAGGCCGGTCCAGCGGCCGCCGAACCAGTCGGCCTTGTTCGCCTTGTAGGTCGCGCCGGCGCTGAACTCTTCCTCGAGATGCGCGGTGAAGTCGGCGATGTGCTTGGCCGCGAAGCCGCTGTCGACCACGCCCTCCGCCTCGAGCCGCTTGGCGTAGAGGTCCGCCACGCCGGGATGACCCTTGATCTTGGCGTACATCAGCGGCTGGGTGAAGGACGGTTCGTCGCCTTCGTTATGGCCGAAGCGGCGATAGCACCACATGTCGATGACGACGTCGCGCTTGAACTTCTGGCGGTATTCGATCGCCATCTTGCACGCGAAGGTCACGGCTTCGGGATCGTCGCCGTTGACGTGGAAGATCGGCGCCATCACGCCCTTCGCCACGTCCGACGGATAGGGCGAGGAGCGCGCGAATTGCGGGCTCGTCGTGAAGCCGATCTGGTTGTTGATGATGAAGTGGATGCAGCCGCCAGTGTTGTAGCCACGGATGCCGGAGAAGCCGAGGCACTCCCACACGATCCCCTGACCCGCGAACGCGGCGTCGCCGTGCAGCAGCACCGGGAGGACCTGCTCATGCTCCTCAAGGTCGTTGCGGTTGGTCTGCTGTGCGCGGACCTTGCCGAGCACGACCGGGTTGACCGCTTCGAGGTGCGAGGGGTTGGCGACCAGCGACATATGGACGCTGATCCCGTCGAACTCGCGATCGGTGCTGGTGCCGAGATGGTATTTCACGTCGCCCGACCCGCCGATATCGTCGGGGTTGGCCGAGCCGCCGGCAAATTCGTGGAAGATCACGCGATACGGCTTGGCCATCACGTTGGCGAGCATGTTGAGACGGCCGCGATGCGCCATGCCGTACACGATCTCGCGCACGCCGTACTGGCCACCATATTTGATGATCGCTTCCATCGCGGGGATCATCGATTCACCGCCGTCGAGGCCGAAGCGCTTCGTCCCGACATACTTCTTGCCGAGGAACTTTTCCCACTGCTCGGCCTCGATCACCTTGGCCAGGATCGCCTTCTTGCCGTTGGGCGAGAATTCGATCGCCTTGTCCTGACCCTCGATCCGCTCCTGCAGGAAGCGGCGCTCCTCCACATCGGCGATGTGCATATATTCGAGGCCGACATTGCCGCAGTAATTGCGGCGCAGGATCGCGACGAGCTCGCGCATCGTTGCCTTTTCGAGGCCAAGCGTGCCGCCGAGATAGATCGGACGGTCCATGTCGGCGTCGGTAAAGCCGTGATATTCCGGCGTCAGGTCGGCCGGCAGTTCCTGCTTGGCGAGGCCGAGCGGGTCGAGATTGGCGGCGAGATGCCCGCGCACGCGATAGGTGCGGATCAGCAGCATCGCGCGGATCGAATCATTTGCGGCGCGCGCGATGTCGGCGCTCGATGCCGCGGGGGCGGGCGCAGCTGCCGGAGCGGGGGCGCCGCCGCGTGCAGGCTTGGGCGCGGGCTCCATCTGGGTCGGGTCGAGCGCCGCAGTCAGCGCGTCGGTGTCCTTGAGCGGCCAGCGCGGATTGGCCCAGCTGGGGCCGGTCGCGGTGCTTTCCAGCCCCTCGAACCACTGGCGCCAGCCAGCTTCGACGGCCGAGGGATCGGCCTTGAACTTCGCGTACAACGTCTCGACGAAGGCGGGGCTCACGCCACCTGCGATCTCCGCGAAATCCAACCCATCAACGCCCATCATCAAATTCCTTCTACCCCCGGGGAATGGCCGGGCCGCGCGCCGCGCGCACCCGGCCGGGAGTGGTGTGTCAGCCCTTCAGCGCCTCGAGCAGCGTTTCGCCGAGCAGGCTGGGCGACTGCGACACGCGGATGCCCGCTGCCTCCATCGCCGCGATCTTGCTCTCGGCATCGCCCTTGCCGCCCGACACGATCGCGCCGGCATGGCCCATGCGACGGCCCGGAGGCGCGGTGCGGCCCGCGATGAAGCCGGCCATCGGCTTCTTGCGGCCGCGCTTGGCCTCGTCGATCAGGAACTGCGCGGCCTGCTCTTCGGCGTCGCCGCCGATTTCGCCGATCATGATGATCGATTCGGTCGCGTCGTCGGCCAGGAACAGCTCGAGCACGTCGATGAAGTTGGTGCCGTTGACCGGATCGCCGCCGATGCCGACTGCGGTGGTCTGGCCGAGGCCCGCATTGGTCGTCTGGAACACCGCTTCATAGGTCAGCGTGCCCGAACGCGACACGACGCCGACGCTGCCCTTCGAGAAGATGTTGCCCGGCATGATCCCGATCTTGCACTCGCCAGGCGTTAGCAGGCCGGGGCAGTTCGGGCCGATCAGGCGCGACTTGCTGCCCGACAGCGAGCGCTTCACCTTGACCATGTCGAGCACCGGGATACCTTCGGTGATGCACACGATCAGCGGGATTTCCGCGTCGATCGCCTCAAGGATCGAGTCCGCGGCGAAGGGCGGCGGAACGTAGATGACCGATGCGTCGGCGCCGGTCTTGCTCTTGGCTTCCGCCACCGTGTCGAACACCGGCAGGCCGATATGCGTGGTGCCGCCCTTGCCCGGCGTCACGCCGCCAACCATCTGGGTGCCGTATGCCAGCGCCTGCTGAGTGTGGAAGGTGCCGGTCTCACCGGTCATCCCTTGGGTAATGACCTTGGTATTCCGGTCGATGAGAATGGACATTCAGAACCCTCCGATAGATTGCGAGACCAGGACTAAGCCCTGGATGCCGTAAGATGTGCCCAGCGGGTGACCGCGCGGGACATAGGTAATTTCGAGGCTGGTACCAGCCTGCCACGGTTCCCACACCCGCTTGGTCGCGGTGCCATTGGCGGCGACGGTGGTGGGGGCGGAGCCGACCCAGGCGTCGATCGCCTGACGCGACGGGGCGGCGGGCGCGTCGAGATCATAGACGCGACAGCCGGTCGCGCCGACCTGTCGTCCGTCGCGGGTGAACGCGACGCGGCTGACGGCGAGCCAGGCGGTGCGGCCGTCGATCGACTGACGGAAGAGCATGCCAGACACGGTCGCGCCCGGCTCCGCGCGCTTTGCGGCGTCGCGTGCCTTGGTTACGATCATGGCGATACGCGGGTCGGCCTGCGCTTCGCTGGCCGCGCTCCAGCCGGCATTGCGGGCGAGCTTATCGAGTTCGCCCGGCTGACTGACCCGTGCGCACACCGCCTTGAACGCAGCGAACAGCGGCGCAGGCGTGGGGGCCTGTGCCGCTGCTGCGAGCGCGAGAAAGGCGGCGGCTGCCGACATCAGGCGAGCGAGCTGTCGATGCCCTTGCAGGCGACCAGCAGTTCCTTGACCGCGTCGACCGAGACCTGGAGGTTGGCCTTGGCCTCGTCGTCCAGTTCGATCTCGACGATCTGCTCGACGCCGTTCGCGCCGATGATCACGGGCACGCCGACATAAAGGTCATCGACGCCGTACTGGCCGGTCAGGTGCGCGGCGCAGGGGAGCAGGCGCTTCTGGTCGTACAGATACGCCTCGGCCATCGCGATGCCGCTGGTGGCGGGAGCGTAGAAGGCCGAACCGGTCTTGAGCAGGCCGACAATCTCGCCGCCGCCCGAACGGGTACGCTGGACGATCGCGTCGATGCGCTCCTGCGTGGTGCGGCCCATCTTGATCAGGTCGGGGACGGGGATGCCCGCGACGGTCGAATACTGGACGACCGGGACCATCGTGTCGCCATGACCGCCGAGCACGAAGCTGTTCACTTCCTTGACCGACACCTTGAATTCGTCGGCGAGGAAGTGGCTGAAGCGCGCCGAGTCGAGCACGCCGGCCATGCCGACGACCTTGCTGTGCGGCAGGCCGGAGAATTCGCGCAGCGCCCACACCATGGCGTCGAGCGGGTTGGTGATGCAGATGACGAAGGCGTCGGGCGCGTTGGCGGCGATGCCCTCGCCGACGGCCTTCATGACCTTGAGGTTGATGCCGAGCAGGTCGTCGCGGCTCATGCCCGGCTTGCGGGCGACGCCGGCGGTGACGATGATCACGTCCGCGCCCGCAATGTCGGCATAGTCGTTGCTGCCGGTGATGGTCGCATCGAACCCTTCGACCGGGCCGCACTGCGACAGGTCGAGCGCCTTGCCCTGCGGAACGCCCTCAACCACGTCGAACAGGACGATGTCGCCCAGTCCCTTGAGTGCAGCGAGATGGGCAAGCGTGCCGCCGATATTGCCGGCGCCGATAAGGGCGATCTTCTTGCGGGCCAAATGAGCCTCCCTGAACATGCGTTGGGCGGCCGGTCCTACATATTGGCCGCAGGGACGGGGGCGCCTTAGGCCCTTTATAGAGGCGGGGCAACCGGCGAATTGCGCGGTGTCAAGAAATCTTTGCTCGTGCGAATTAGTTGCAATAAGGCGTTATCAGCGCGCCTCGATCAGTCGCGCGGCGACCGCTTCCGCGACCTTGATCCCGTCGATCGCGGCTGAGAGGATGCCGCCAGCATAGCCCGCGCCTTCGCCTGCCGGGAACAGGCCAGGCGTGTTGAGGCTCTGGAAATCGCCGCCGCGGGTGATGCGGATCGGGCTGGAGGTGCGTGTTTCGACGCCGGTCATGATCGCGTCGGGATGCGCGTAATTGGCGATGCGGCGGCCGAAGATGGGCAGCGCCTCGCGGAACGCCTCGATCACGAAGGGCGGCAGGCAGGCGGACAGGTCGGTCGGGGTGACGCCGGGCTTGTAGCTCGGCACCACCTCTCCGATCGCGGTCGAGGCGCGGCCGGCGAGGAGGTCGCCGACGCGCTGGACCGGGGCGTTGTAGTTGGAGCCGCCGGCGATGAAGGCGAGATCCTCGAACTGCCGTTGCAGCGCGATTCCCGCGAGCGGACCGTCGGGATAATCGCGCGCCGGATCGATCGCGACGACGAGGCCGGAATTGGCGTTGAACTCGGCGCGCGAATACTGGCTCATGCCGTTGGTGACGACGCGGCCCTCTTCGCTGGTTGCGGCGACGACGCGGCCGCCGGGGCACATGCAGAAGCTGTAGACGCTGCGCCCGTTCGAGGCGTGATGGACCACCGAATAGGCGGCGGGACCGAGATCGGGGTGTTTGGCGCAATTGCCGAAGCGGGCGGTGTCGATCCACGCCTGCGGGTGCTCGATCCGCACGCCGATCGCGAACGGCTTGGCCTCGACATGCACGCCGCGGCGGTGAAGCATTTCGAAGGTCGGGCGCGCGCTGTGGCCGACCGCGAGCACGACCATGTCGGTTTCGAGGAAGCTGCCGTCGTGGAGGTGCAGGCCGCGCAGATTGCGGTTGGCGTCGAGTTCGATGTCGTCGACGCGCGTCTGCCAGCGATATTCGCCGCCCAGCTCCTCGATCGCCGCGCGCATGCTTTCGACCATGGTGACGAGGCGGAAGGTGCCGATATGCGGGTGTGCTTCCCACAATATGTCGTCGGGCGCGCCGGCCTTGACGAACTCCTCGAGCACCTTGCGGCCGAGGAAGCGGGGATCCTTGACCCGGCAATAGAGCTTGCCGTCGGAAAAGGTGCCTGCGCCACCCTCGCCGAACTGGACGTTGCTGTCGGGGTTGAGCTCGCTGCGCCGCCACAGGCCCCAGGTGTCCTTGGTCCGTTGCCGCACCACCTTGCCGCGATCGAGGATGATCGGGCGGAAGCCCATTTGCGCGAGGATCAGGCCGGCGAAGATGCCGCACGGGCCGGCGCCGATGACGACGGGGCGCTTGGCGCCTTGTCCCTTTGGCCAGCCTGCGGGGGCGGTGACCGGCGGACGATAGACCATGTCGGGGGTGGGGCGGACATCCTTGTCGTTCGGGAAGCGGGCGAGCACGGCGGCTTCGTCGGTGAGGTCGAGGTCGAAGGTATAGACCAGCTGGATCGCGTTGCGGCGGCGCGCGTCGTTGCCGCGCTTGAACAGGGTCCAGCCGCGCAGCTCTGCGCGCGCGATGCCGAGCCGGTCGCAGATCGCGGCGGGAATCGCTTCGGGTGCGTGGTTCAGGGGGAGGTTGAGGCCGGAGAGACGGAGCATCGTATCGCCCTACCGGGTATCGCGCGGTGCCGGAAGGGGGCCTTGCTCGCACGTTGCGAGCCGTTAAACCTTTGCCGCAAGGGAATTGGGGGATCTTGACCATGGCGACCACCGGGGACGAGGCGCTGGCGCAGCGCGAGCCGAGCAAGGCTGAGATGCGGCAGGTGGTGACCGCGTCGTCGCTGGGCACCGTGTTCGAATGGTATGATTTCTTCATCTACGGCACCCTCGCCGCGTCGGGGATCATCGGTCGCACCTTTTTCGCGACCGGCAATCCGGTGCTGGAGGCGCTGTACGCCTGGGCGGGGTTCGCGGTCGGGTTCGGGTTCCGGCCGCTCGGCGCGGTGCTGTTCGGATATCTGGGCGACAAGCTCGGGCGCAAATACACCTTCCTCGTCACGATCACGCTGATGGGCGTGGCGACGGCGGGCGTGGGGCTGGTGCCGTCTTATGCCAGCATTGGCGTTGCCGCGCCGATGATCGTCATTGGCCTGCGCATCCTGCAGGGCCTGGCGCTGGGCGGCGAATATGGCGGGGCGGCGATCTATGTCGCGGAGCATTCGCCGCCGGGTCGGGCCGGCTATCACACCAGCTTCATTCAGGCGAGCGTGTCGGCGGGCTTCATCCTGAGCCTGGCGGTCGTTCTGATCACGCGGTTCGGCATGTCGGCGGAGACGTTCGACGATTGGGGCTGGCGCCTGCCCTTCATCTTCTCGATCGCGCTGCTCGCCATTTCGCTGTGGATGCGGGTGAAGCTCAACGAGAGCCCGGTGTTCAAGGCGATGAAGGCGTCGGGCGAGATTGCGCGCAATCCGCTGAAGGAGAGCTTTACCTATCCGGGCAATTGGCGGCGGTTGATGGTCGCGTTGTTCGGGATTGCGGCGGGGCTGACGGTGATCTGGTACACGGCGACCTTCTCGGTCCTGTCGTTCCTGCAGGGACCGATGCGGGTCGAGCCGGTGGTGGCGCAACTGCTGGCCGCCGGGGGCGCGGCGGCGGGGCTGTTCTGGTTCATCCTGTTCGGCAAGCTGTCCGACCGGATCGGGCGCAAAAAGCCGATCATCATCGGCTATGGCTTTACCTTGGTGCTGCTGTTCCCGCTGTTCTGGGCGATGGGCCATGCCGCCAATCCCGGCCTGGCCGACGCGGCGCAGCGCGCGCCCGTGGTCGTGTCCGGCCCGGACTGCAGCTATGACCCGTTCGCAGCCAAGCAGGCGACCGAATGCGGCCAGCTGCTCGATTATCTGTCGAAAAAGGGCGTGCCGTACACCCAGCAGACAACGCCGTACGCCGCAGTCGCGATCGGTAGTCAGCCAGTGGTGTCGAACGACCCCGCGGCGATCGACGCAGCGCTGGCCGAGGCGGGCTATTCGCTGGAGAAGGTGACGCCGGCGACCGGCAATCTGGCGCTCATCCTGGTCGCGATCGTCGCGCTGGCGGCGCTGTCGGGCGCGACCTATGGCCCGGTCGCGGCGTTGCTGACCGAGCTGTTCCCGCCGCGCATCCGCTATAGCTCGATGTCGATCCCCTATCATATCGGGACCGGCTATTTCGGCGGATTTCTGCCGCTGATCAGCCAGTATATGGTCGCCAAGAGCGGCGATCCCTACACCGGCCTGTGGTACACCTGGGCGGTGGTGGCGATGGCGTTGCTGGTGACGCTGTTCTTCCTCAAGGACCGCGACCTGGTTCACGAATGATTGCGGTTGCGCGCCGTGATGCCTAACCGGGCGGGATGATCGCTTCAGCCCTCCGCCTGCGTCTCGATCGGGACGCGCTGGTCGCCAATTGGCGTTCGCTTGCCGCGCTGAGCGGGCGCGCGGCGTGCGGGGCTGCGGTGAAGGCCGATGGCTATGGGCTGGGTGCGCGCGAGGTCGTGCGGCATCTGGCGGAGGCGGGGTGCCGCGATTTCTTTGTCGCGACCTGGGGCGAGGCGCTGGCGCTGGCGGATGCTGGCGTGACGGTGTCGGTGCTGCATGGCGTGCGCGACGCGGACATGGCGGTGGCGCTGGGGGCGACGCATGCCCGGCCGGTGCTGAACAGCGTGCAGCAGGTGCGGCGCTGGCGCGAAGCGGGCGGCGGCGCGTGCGACGTGATGGTCGATACCGGCATGAACCGGCTGGGCATCCGGCCCGAGGATGTGACCGCGGGGGTGCTCGACGGACTGCAGGTCGAGACGCTGATGAGCCATCTGGCCAGCGCGGATGAGGATGTGCCGCTCAATGCGCGCCAGCGTGACGGTTTTGCCGGACTGAAGGGGCGGAGCGGGGCGCGGCGGATGAGCCTGGCCAATTCGGCGGGGATCGCACTGGGGCCGGATTTTGCATTCGACCTGACCCGGCCGGGGATCGCGCTGTATGGCGGTATCCCGTCCCCGACGCTGGTCGGCCGCATCCGTCAGGTCGTGACGCCCGAGGCGCAGATCCTGCAACGGCGGCTGGTGCCGGCGGGGGAGAGTGTCGGCTATAACGCCACCTGGACCGCGACGGTCGATACCGAGGTGGCGATCGTCAACCTCGGCTATGCCGATGGCTATCTCCGCAGCTTTTCGGGCAAGGGACGCGCGCGGGTGGGGGATCGCGACGTGCCGGTGATCGGGCGCGTGTCGATGGACCTGACCGCGGTGGATGTGAGCGCCGCGCCTGAGCTGGCCGAGGGCGACTGGCTGGCCTTTGCCTATGAGCTGCCGGCGACGGCGGCGCTGTCGGGGCTGTCGCAATATGAACTGCTGACCGGGCTGGGCGCGCGGTACGACCGGATCTGGGGCTGACCGCGCATTCGGTTCAGCGTTGCGAAAGGCGGCTTTGGGTACCATCTTCGGTAACAGAGGAGTGAACCGCCATGCGACTCGCATTTGCCGCCGCTGCCCTTGCCGCCCTCGCCCTCCCGAGCGCCGCAATGGCCGAAGAAAAGTCCAATCCGAAGGGCGAAGCCGAACTCGCCAAGATGCTGGAAGGCCGCGTTGCCGGAGCGCCGGTGCGTTGTGTCCCGACCTCGTCGCTGGGGCAGAGCACGGTGATCGACAAGACCGCGATCGTCTATCGCGTCGGATCGAAGCTGTACGTCAACCGCCCGCGCGGCGGCGCCGATCAGCTTAGCGATGACGAGATCCTGGTGACCAAGGTTTATGGCAGCCAGCTGTGCAACATCGACAAGATCGACCTGGTCGACCGCACGTCGCAGATGTGGAGCGGCTTCGTCGTGCTGGGTGATTTCGTGCCGTATACCAAGGTCAAGGCCACGCGCTGAGTAGCAGGGCTGCGGTCCAAAAAGGAAGGGGGCTGACGGGGTATCCTGTCAGCCCCTTTTCTTTTTGAAACGCGCAAGAAAAAGGGGACGGAAGCGTTGCTTCCGTCCCCCATTCAGTTGGTCTGATCGGATCAGAACCGTGCGCGTGCAGCGACGTAGAAGCTGCGGCCACGGAAATCATAGATTGCCGTGCCGACGCCGGTCGCCGTGCTGCCGAGCGGCGGCAGCTGGTTGAAGATGTTGTCGACGCCGAGCGTCAGACGCAGACCCTTGGTACGGTCACCTTCGCCGGTTTCCGAGCCGACATTCCACTCCAGACGGATGTCCGAGTAGGTGACGACCGGATATTCCTGCGCCGAGATGGCGTCGATGTTCGAGGCCGGGAGGCCGTTCACACCATCACGGAAGGTTTCGTACGCACCCGTGAACTGCTCACCGATGAACCGGAAGCGGTAGCCGAACGTGAAGTTCTTATACCCCAGGTCCATGTCGAAGCGGAACTCGTCCTGCGGATCGCCCACTTCGCTCATCAGACGGTTTTCGAAGTTCGGGTTGGTCGGATCTTCGAAGTTGCTGCGCTGAAGAACGTGAACGTAGATCAGGTTCGAGGCGAACCGGACGTCCTGACCCAGGCGGGTGCGATACTGGAGGTTGAAGTCCAGACCGCGTGCCTTGCGCTTCGCGAAGTTCAGCGGTGCCACGATCAGCGAGTTGCCCAGGATCGCGCCCGGCAGTTCGCCGTTCGGACCCGTGGTCGTGCCCGCATAACGCTGGAACGCGCTACAGAACACGTTGTTCAGCGTCGGGAAGTCGTAGCAGTTGTTGAGGATCGTCTGCGCCGGAACGCTGGCGATGATCCCATTCACCGTGATGTCGTAATAGTCGACAGTCAGCGCCAGGCCGGGGATGAACCGCGGCTGGAACACGCCGCCGAGCGTGTACGAATCAGAGGTTTCCGCTGCCAGGTTCGGGTTCGAACCGCTGACGATCGGGAGCGAGTAGGCCACGTTCGGCAGGTTCGCGAGGTTGGCCGTACCGATTGCCGCGGTGCAGTTCGCACGACGAGTGGCGGTACCGCCATTGATCGCCACGACGTTGCAGGGGTCGGTGATACCGTTCGCGAAGTTCGGGACCAGCGGGAAGCCGGTTTCCGACGAGTTCGGCGCGCGGACTGCACGGGCATAGTTGCCGCGCAGACGGAGCGAGCTGAACGGCGACCACTGAACGCCGCCGTTATAGGCCCACACCGTGCCGGTGCCGCCCTTATAGTCCGAAACGCGCGCTGCGCCCGTGATGGTCAGCTCCTGGAAGAACGGCATGTCCTTCAGCAGCGGGACCTGGAGCTCGGCGAACGCTTCCTTCACCTCGAACGACGGCGGATCGAACAGCGGGATCGAAACACCGTTGTTGAAGCCGTTCGTGGTGACCGCGTCCTGCTTGTAATAGGCCTTTTCACGACGATATTCGCCACCGATCGCGAAGCGGACCGGACCGCCGGGCAGTTCGAACAGCTGGCTGAGGTCGCCCGAGACGAACGCCTGACCGACGATCTGCTCGAGGCTGGCTTCGGCCTGGAACGTGCTGCTGAAATAGGCGATCGCAGCGGCGTTGTTCGCGCCGTTGCCGAACGGGTTGTACGGCTGGCAGGCGGCGATGTCGGCAGCCAGACGTGCCTGGTTGGCGACGCGGTTCGCAGCAGCGACGGTGTCGGTACGCTGATCGACAAGGGCCGAGGCCGGGTCGAACTGCGAGCGGCACTGAATCGCGCCAGTCACCGGGTTGCGGCCGGCATCCATCGCGAGCGAGAAGCGCTGGCGATCGATGAAGCCCGACGTCACCTGGGTCTGGTCGAAGCGACCATAGTTACCCGAGATTTCGTACGACCAGTCGGTGTTGAACGTACCACGGACGCCGAACACGGCGCGATAGGTGTCGCGCTGGAATGCTTCGTCGCGCAGGCCCACGTCGAGCAGGTTCTTTGCGAGAACGAACCGGTAGGTGCCGGCCGCGATCGCTGCCTGGTCAGCCGCCGTGAGGTTGCCGCCGGCAGGGCAGGTGATCGCGAGGCTGGGCGTGCAGCCCGACGACGAGATCAGGTTGGCCAGCAGGGTGCGGTCAGCCGGGTTGAGGAACGGGTTGTCCAGACGGGGACGCTCGCGATAGTCGCCGACCGAGCCGTTGAATGCGGTCGTGCCTTGGGTGTACGCCGCAGTCGACTGGATGAACGACGGACCGGCGTTGTTGCCGAGCGCGTTCACGCGGTTGAACTTCGCTTCGAGGAACAGCTCCAGCGCCGGGCTGACTTCGTAATGGGTCAGCAGGTTGAAGTTGTAGCGTTCCAGGAACGGCAGGATCGACAGCGTCTTGCCTTCACGGCCGGTCTGGCCGTTGCCGCCGATGCGGCTGGCGTTGATGCTGGTGCCGAAACGGGTGCCGGTCTGCTCGGTCAGACGACCGTCTGCGGTGAACAGATAGGTGCAGTTGAATGCGAGACCCGCATTGTTGGTCGGGCCGTTGTTCGCCAGCGTGGCGTTGCCGCATGCTGCGTTGGCAACGTTGCGCTGGTTGATCGGAACGAGACCGAACGGGTTGATCGTGCCGCTGCGCACGTCCTGCAGGAACACGGCGTCGGCGAAGCCGTCGCTGCCGTTCGGCAGGCCGCCGACGTCGGAGTCGACCGTGAACAGGCCGGCCTGGTTCTGGAACGCCGGAACGTCCGATGCGAACACGCGGTCCTGACGCGAATATTCACCGTGCAGGGTGACGTTGCCGCGGCCATCGCCGAAGTTCTTGCCGACCATGCCCGAGATGTACTGCGCGCCGCCAAAGCCGGCTTCAGTCGTCGAAGCCGAGCCGCGCAGCTGGATGCCGTCGAACGAGCGACGCAGGATGAAGTTGACGACACCCGCGATCGCGTCCGAACCGTAAACGGCCGAGTTGCCGCCCGTCACGATGTCGACGCGCTCGATCAGGTCGTTCGGGATCGAGCTGACGTCCGGCGAAACGGCGTTGGCGAGGATGTCGGCCGCAACGTGGCGACGGCCGTTGACCAGCACCAGCGTGCGTGCCGTGCCGAGGCCGCGAAGATCGAGCAGGTTGAGGCCGGCAATACCGATGCCCGAACCCGGGTTCTGCTGCGAGAAGGTGCTGCGCAGCTGCGGCAGGTCGTTCAGCAGTTCGCCGACATTCTGGTCAGCCGACTGGAACACCGTGTCGCCCGCGATCGACGTGGTCGGGACGTCGGCGGTGAGGTTCGGGCTGCGGATGCGCGAGCCGGTGACCGTGACGGTCGTGGCTTCTTCTTCGCTTTCCTCGGTCGACGGCGTCTGGGTGCTCGATGCACCGGTGGTGTCCTGCGCAAGGGCGACTTGCGGAACGGCGAAGCCGGCGCTCGCGAGCGCGGTCGCCGCCAGAAGACGACTGATATTCATATGATTCCCCTTCGACCCGGCTGAATGCCGGTTCGTGTCAGAGGAAACCGCTTTGTTCAGCCTAGAGCAAGCAAAAGCGTCCGGTCGCGTCCAGATTCTCCGTCATCGTGTTGCAACATTGCCACAATGGTGCGGTGCAACACGAATCGGGAGACATAAAGTTTCAAAAACCTCCGGGTACCCAGATCGAATCAAACCTTAGGGAATCAGCCGTTGCGTTCGATGCACATGGCGATGCCCATGCCGCCGCCGATGCACAGAGTCGCGAGTCCCTTTTTTGCGTCGCGGCGCGCCATTTCGTAGATCAGCGTGGTCAGCACGCGCGCGCCGCTCGCGCCGATCGGGTGGCCGATCGCGATGGCGCCGCCATTGACGTTGACCTTGGCCGGATCGAAGCCCAATTCCTTGCCGACGCACAGCGCCTGCGCCGCAAAGGCTTCGTTGGCTTCGATCAGGTCGAGGTCGGCGACGGTCCAGCCGGCCTTTTCCAGCGCCTTTTTCGATGCCGGAACCGGGCCGATGCCCATGATCGACGGATCGACCCCGGCGGTGGCCCAGCTCTTGATGGTGGCGAGGATCGGCGCGCCGCGCTTTTCCGCCTCTTCGCGGCTCATCACCACCAGCGCAGCCGCGCCGTCGTTGAGGCCCGATGCGTTACCCGCGGTGACGGTGCCATCCTTCTTGAACGCCGGGCGCAGGCCCGCGATGCCGTCCAGCGTTGCGCCGGCGCGGATATATTCGTCCTGATCGACGACCGTATCGCCCTTGCGCCCCTTGATCGTAACCGGGGCGATCTCGTCCTTGAACCGGCCTTCGGCGCGCGCGGCTTCGGCGAGATTCTGCGAGCGGACGGCGAATTCATCCTGCTCGGCGCGGCCGACCTGATATTGTTCGGCGAGATTTTCCGCCGTGATGCCCATGTGATAGCCGTTGAAGACGTCGGTCAGGCCGTCCTTGATCATCGTATCGACCAAAGCGACGTCACCCATCTTGACCCCGGCACGCAGTGTCTGCGCATGCGCGGCGAGCGACATCGATTCCTGACCGCCCGCGACGACGATGGTCGCGTCGCCGGTCTGCACCGCCTGCGCCGCGAGCGCGACTGCGCGGAGGCCCGATCCACAGACCTGGTTGAGGCCCCATGCCGGAACTTCCTTGGGCACGCCGGCTGCCATCGATGCCTGGCGCGCGGGGTTCTGGCCCTGTGCTGCGGTGAGCACCTGACCCAGGATCACCTCCGACACCTCTTCGCCCGACACGCCGGCCTGCGCCAGCGCGGCTTCGATCGCGACCCGGCCCAGTTCATGCGCGGGCGTGGCGGCGAAGGCACCGAGGAAGCTGCCGACGGGGGTGCGCTTGGCGGCGGTGATCACGACTTCGGTCATCGAGAGGCTCCTGTTGGGTTGCGGCACCGGCCCGCTCCCCCACCCGGCCACCCAACATTAGTACCCTATGGGTGGCCGGGTGGGGGAGCGGGCCGGCGCCGTATTCAAATTCACGCGCTATCTAGGGGCGGGGAGGCCGGTTAGCCAGTCTGCGAGTGGTTGCCAGAGAAACTGTCGCGCGGACGAGCCGACGACCATGCCGACATGGCCGAGCCGCAGCTTGCGCTGATCGGCGAAGCCGACCGCGCTGGCGGCGGGGACGATGCGGTCGGTGAGCGAGACGAACTCGACCGTGGGGCAGGACAGGGTGAGCGGGTCCACGACCTGCCCCGCCACCTGCCAGCGGCCGCCGCCGGGCAGATCTGCGGTGAAGAAATCGTCGAACATCTGCTGCCCGGCCGCAAAGGTCAGCGGCGCGCCGGCATTGGCCCAATCCTCCAGCACCACGAAACTCTTCGCCGCTGCGCTGGCCGGATCGAGCCGGCCGAACTTTTCGAACTTGGCGATCGTGCGCGCCGGGTCGAGCTGCCAGAAGCCGGCTTGCAGCACTTCCATCGGCACCAGGCCGAGCGCGTCGCAGGTGCCGTCCGCCGCCTGCCAGATCGAATCGATCCGCTCCAGCGCCTCCGCCCCGAAATTGGCGAAGCGCCAGGGCGCTGCGATCAGCGCGAGGCCGCGGACCGGCACCGCCTGCGCCGCCGCCGCCGCGATCGTGCCGCCGAGGCAATAGCCCGCCAGCGCCACCGGCTCGCCAATGCTGCGGAGCAGCGGGAGCAACTGGTCCTCGACATGCTGCGTCACATTGTGCGTGCGATCTGCCGGGGTCGGCGTGCCCCAGTCGACCAGCAGCGGGCGCACGCCCTGTCGCGACAGCCAGCGCAGCAGCGAGCGGCGATAGCGCATGTCCAGGATCATCGGCGGATTGATCAGCGACGGCACGAACACCGTCGGAATCCCCGTTCCGCCATAATCATGTAGCGTCGCCCGACCCGCCCGCGCGACCACCGGCATCGCGCGCCGCGGACGGGGGCGGGCAGCGACCTGATAGGCGGCCAGCCCGGCGAGTGCGGCGGCGCGGCGATCCGGCGATGCTGCGGTTTCTTCGCGCAGCAAGTCGAGAAACAGCGGAAGGGGGCGCGGCCCGTGTTGCGATGCGGCAATGAAAGATGTTAGGGCCATGTCAAATACCCTTGGGGGCGATCATGAAAAAGACAGCGCAGACGGACGGCCCGGTCATCATCAAGAAATACGCGAACCGGCGCCTCTACAATACCGAAAGCTCGTCCTACATCACGCTCGACCATCTCGCCGCGATGACGCGCGAGGGGCGCGATTTCAAGGTCGTCGACGCCAAGACCGACGAAGACATCACGCACAATGTGCTGACCCAGATCATCATGGAAGAAGAGGCGCGCGGCCAGACGCTGTTGCCGGTCAACTTCCTGCGCCAGCTGATCGCGCTCTATGGCGATTCCATGCAGGCGATGGTGCCGGGCTATCTGGAAGCATCGATGGAGAGCTTCCGCCGCAATCAGGAGCAGTTCAAGAGCGCGGTCGAGGGCGCGTTCGCCAACTCGCCCTTTGCCGAGATTGCCAAGCGGAACATGCAGATGTTCGAAGCGGCGGCCGAGGCGTTCAAGCCCGGTGCTGCAGCGACCGGTGCGGCTGCGGCCAAGCCCGCTGCCGGTGCGCCGGAAAAGAGCAAGGACGACGAGATTGCCGCGCTGAAGGCGCAGCTGTCGGCGCTCAAGGATCAGGTCGACAAGCTCGGCTGAGCGCAATAGCGTCACCCCATTCGCGTATTGAATGGGGGAAGTGCATGAAATCCTTGATCGCCATTGCAGCGGCGGGTCTGCTCGCCGGGTCGGCACTCGCGCAGGGGCCGTCCCAGGTCGATCGCTACATCCATGCCGGCGCGCTGCTCGACCGGCCGGGGCAGGCGCCGCGCGGGGCGAGCACGATTGCGGTCAAGGGCGACCGGATCGTCGGCGTCTATGACGGGCATGTCACGCCGCTGGGCGATGCACCGGTCATCGACCTCAAGGACAAGACGGTGCTGCCCGGGCTGATCGACAGCCATGTGCATCTCGGCTCCGACCGCGCCGGGCAGGAAGGGCTGCTGGCGGGGTTCACCGAGAGCAAGGAGCTGGGCGCGTACGAGGCGCTGTGGAATGCGCGCAAGACGCTGATGGCGGGCTTCACCACGGTGCGCAATCTGGGCGACGACGGCGCGACGCTGGCGCTGCGTGAGGCGATTGCGCGGGGCTGGGCCGATGGGCCGCGGATCATCGATGCCGGGCGGTCGATCTCTACCACCTCGGGCCACATGGACCGGCGGCTGGGGGTGGTCGAGGATCTGCACCCGGTGATGAACATCGAAAATCTGTGCGACGGGCCGGAGGAGTGCCGCAAGGCGGTGCGCAACCAGGTCGCGCGCGGCGCGGACGTGATCAAGATCGCCACCACCGGCGGGGTCAACAGCCGCATCGGCGCTGGCCTTGGCAAGCAGATGTTCGACGATGAGGCCAAGGCGATCGTCGAGACGGCGCGCCTCTATGGCAAGAAGGTCGCGGTGCATGCGCATGGCGCCGACGGCATCACGCTGGCGCTGAAAATGGGTGCGGATTCGGTCGAGCACGGTACGTTGATGGATGACGAGGCGATCGCGCTGTTCCGCAAGAGCGGCGCTTACTATGTCCCGACGCTGTCGACCGTGAACGGCTATCTGGAGCGGATCGCCAAGGACCCCAACGCCTATCCGCCCGCGGTGCGCGCCAAGATCGACTGGCGCATCTCGATCACGGGCAAGGCGCTGGAAAAGGCGGTGCCGGCGGGTGTGAAGGTCGCATTCGGCACCGATGCCGGCGTGTCCAAGCACGGGCGCAACGCCGACGAGTTCGAACTGCTGGTCAAGCATGGCATGACGCCGATGCAGGCGATCGTCGCAGCGACCACCAATGCCGCCGATCTGCTGGGCCTGGCGCAGGAAGTGGGCAGCATCGAACCGGGCAAGAGCGCCGACATCATCGCGGTCAGCGGCGATCCGCTGAAGGATGTGCGCGTGCTGAAATCGGTCGGGTTCGTGATGCGCGCCGGCGTGGTGCACCGGCAGTGAAGCATTGGGGCGGCAGTCACCGCCGCCCCAATCAGGCATTACTTCGGCTTGACGAACTTCAGCGTCATGCGGTCGCTTTCGCCGATCGCTTCATATTTGGCGCGATCCACATCCTTGAGGCGATAGGTCGGCGGCAGCGTCCACACGCCCTGCTCCCAGTCGGCGGTGTCCTTTGGATTGGCGTTGACCTCAGACGCGCCCGCGAACTTGAAGCCGGCGTCCTCGGCCAGCTTGCGGACGGTCGAGACCTTCACATAGCCGCTGGTCTTTTCGCGCGCGGCATCGGCGGACTCGGGCAGGCGATGCTCCTCGATCCCCAGCACGCCGCCGGGCTTCAGCATGGCGAAGATCTGCTTGAACGCCTCGGCACTGCGGTCGGTGGTGCCCATCTTCCAGTTATGCACGTTGCGGAAGGTCAGCACGACGTCGGCGCTGCCCGCCGGAACCGTGGGCGCGCCGTCGGCGGCGGGGAAGGACGCGAGCTTGATGCCGCCATAGGTCGCCGCATCCTTCGCCTGCAGCGCCTGGGTGCCGCGCGTGCCGTTCGGCCAGGGGGCTGCCGCGTACAGCGTGCCGCCGCCCTTCTTGATGTAGGGCGCGAGGATTTCGGTGTACCAGCCGCCGCCCGGCCACAGTTCGACGACGGTGTGGTTCGGCTTCACCCCGAAAAAGGCCAGCGTCGCCGCCGGGTTGCGATATTTGTCGCGCGCGATATTGGCCGGGGTACGGGTCGGTGCCGCCACCGCCGCCTTGAGCGCGGGGCTGGGACGTTCGGCCTTGGGCGTGGCCGCGATGGCCGCAGTCGTTACGGCGATTGCAGTCACGGCGATTGCCGGCAGGGTATAGCGCATGGATGGCTCCTCTCTGTTATGGCGCGAAGTTAGGCGGGGCAGGGCGTGATGCAAGGGCCGTTATGGATCGGAGTAGGCGCGATGGTCGCGCTGGTCGGCGTCAGCGGCGTTGCCGAGTGGCGCCGGGGCAAGCGCGCCGACCTCGATCGCGTCGGATGGGTGCCGTGGACCTTCATCCAGATCATGGCACTGCTGCTCGCAATCGTCGGGGCGGCGCTGGCGCTGAAGGGCGGTTGATTCAGTAGAAGTTTGCGAGGGTGAGCGTGCGTTCCGCGCCGTCGCACAGGGTCAGGCGTACCCGGCGACCGGGCGTGCCGGTGGCCCAGTCGCGCGTGGCTTCAGGGGCGACCTTGCCATCGATCGCGCAGATCAGCGTGCCCGCGCGCCATCCGGCGGTCGCGGCCGGGCTGCCGCGCATGACGTGCAGCACGCGCAGCCGGTCCGCGTCAGGCGTGACCATCAGGCCACTGGTCGACCGCGTCACCGGCCAGTCGGCGCGACTCCCTGCGGCCAGCACCATTCGGCCCGCGCGTGGATCGAGCAGGACGCGGTGGCGGCGCAGCAACCCGCCGCCGATCCGTCCTGCCGCGCCCTTGCGCGCGGAAAAGCCGGTATCGGGTTCGACGCGCAGTTCGACCTCCGCCGAGTGACCGGTCGCCGGGAAGCCGGGTAGGATCGCGACCTCGCTCTCCACCGCGCCGCCCAGGCCCCAGGCAATGGCAGTGGTGGTGCGCGTCGAACGCGCCGGGCTCGCCAGCCAAGTGCTGCGGGTCAGGCTGACCATGCCGCCGTCACCGGTATCGACGATCACCGGTCGAGCGGTGCGCCCGCTAAGCGCGATGTCGGTGACGTACAGCCCGGACCGTTCCGCGAGGCGCAGGGGCAGGGCGGTCCCGCGGAACGGCAGACGCCCGCTGGGCAGCAGCCTAAAGCGTTGTGCGTCATAGTCGATCTCGAGCGCGTGCCCAGCGAGCAGGTCGGCACCGACGAACAGGTCGACCGGGGCGTCACCGGTCACGCGCGGATCGGCATCGATGATCGCGACGCGGCCGCCGGTGCGGACCAGCCCGCCGACTTCGACCCGGTCGATCCCGGTCCAGCTCAATGCGACGCTGCCCCCGATCGCGTCGGCGCGGCCTGCAACCAGTGGCTTGAGGCCAGCGGCGCGGGCGAAGCGGGTCGTCACGGCGCTGTCGGTCACGCCGGTGTCGAGCAGCGCATCGACCCAGCGGCCGTTGAGCATGGTGCGAAAGCGGATCTGGTTACCCGGCGTCAGCTCGAAGCTGACCCAGCGTGCCTCGCTGTCGGGCGCCAGGTGCAGCACCGCAGGCGCGGCCGCCACCCGATCGACCGGGGCGGCAATGCCGAACAGGGCGGCGAGCAGGATCATGGACGCGCGAAACTCCATGGCGCCCATGCTAGGGGCGGGGTGGCGGAGCGCCAGCAGTTGCAGTCGTGGTTAATGTCCCGTTGAGGGAGCGGGCCGGCTGCGAGGCTTACAGGCACGCTTCCAGCAGTGCCTGATCGAACCCGAACGAGCGCGCCTTTTCGAGCGTGTAGGGGCGCAGGCCCATCGAGCGATATTCGCCGATGATCTTTCCGTCGGCGCTCTCGTCGAGATATTCGAACTTGAACAGCTCCTGCGTCACGATGACGGGACCTTCCATGCCGATCACTTCGGTGATGTTGGTGACGCGGCGGCTACCGTCGCGCAGGCGCTTTACCTGAACGATCAGGTCGACCGAGTCGGCGATCTGGCGGCTGATCGCTTCCTTCGGGATCTTGATGTCGCCCATCAGCACCATGTTCTCCATTCGCCCGAGGCACTCGCGCGGGGAGTTGGAGTGGAGCGTACACATCGACCCGTCATGGCCGGTGTTCATCGCCGACAGGAGGTCGAAACATTCCGGTCCGCGAATTTCGCCGAGGATGATGCGGTCCGGGCGCATACGCAGCGCGTTCTTGACCAGATCGCGGATCGTGATCTCGCCCTGACCTTCAAGGTTCGGCGGGCGGGTTTCGAGCGGAAGCCAGTGCGGCTGCTGCAGACGCAGTTCGGCCGCGTCCTCGATTGTCAGCACGCGCTCGCCCGGGTCGATCATCTTCGACAGGGCGTTGAGCATCGTGGTCTTGCCCGAGCCGGTACCGCCCGAAATGACGATGTTGAAGCGGCTGGCGCCGGCGATCTTAAGCATCGTCGCCATCTTGGTCGACATCGACCCGAAGCCCGCCATCATGTCCAGGGTGATCGGCTTGTCGGAGAATTTACGGATCGAGATGGCGGTGCCGCGCAAGCTGAGCGGCGGCACGATCACGTTGACGCGGCTGCCGTCCTTGAGGCGCGCGTCGGCGAGCGGGGTGGTCTGGTCGACGCGGCGGCCGACCGAGTTGCAGATGCGCTGCGCGATCTGGAACAGATGCTCTTCGTCGCGGAACTGGATGTTCGCCAGCTCGAGCTTGCCCTTGCGTTCCACGAACGTCTGTTCGGGACCGTTGACCATGATGTCGCTGATCGAACTGTCGGACAGCAATTCTTCGAGCGGGCCGAGGCCGAGCAGCTCGTCGACCAGCACCTTTTCCAGCGCGAATTGTTCGCGGCGGTTGAGGGTGAGTTTGAGCTCGGCGAGCACTTCGCCGATGATCGGGCGGAATTCCTCGGCAAGTTCGTCCTTGCTGAGAGTCGCCGCGGCCTCGGGATCGACGCGTTCGAGCAGGCGCGGCAGCACCTGTTCCTTGATGCGGTGGATCGAGGCTTCAAAACCCTCGACGCGCGAGCTGCTGGCTTCGCCGGTGGCGGCCTGGCGGTCGGCGAGTCGCTGCATCGCCTCGCTGGTCGACTGCGCGGCCATCGATGCGCCGGGGGCGGGCTCGATTTGGGCCTGGGATGCGCCGGGAAGGGGAACGTCGTGGAGCGGCGGGAATTGCTCGCCGCCCAGCGGCTCGGCCGGGCGCGCGGTGCCACCGCCCTGCATCGGGCGCGCAACGCCGAAGGCTGGGCGTCCCGACCCAGCTCCCGGTCCGCTACGACGTCCAAATGCGCTCACACCTGCTCCCCGCAATAGGTTATGCTTGCGGAGATAGCTGCCAAGGTTTGACAAGTTCCTAACCATCAGTGGCTTGGCGAGAGGAGGTCCGGATGCTGGGACTGATGTTGATGGTGTCAGCGGCGCAGGTTGACGCGGTGCCGGACCTCGCCTGGCTTGAGGGCGAATGGTGCACCGAACCCGTGGAGGGGCGCCAGACCTGCGAGCAGTGGGGGCCGGCGCGCGGCGGCATGATGCTGGGGACGAGCCACAGCGTGCGCGACGGAAAGACACGATCGTTCGAATTCATGCGGATCGTGTGGAACCAGCCATCGGATCATGCGGTGATCCGGCTTGCCTTCATCGCGGCGCCGCAGGGTCAGAATCCAGTGACGTTCGGATGGAGCCCTTCGGATGATGCCGGGGTCACGTTCTTCAACACGGCGCATGATTACCCGCAACGCATTCGGTACTGGCGGAGCGGCGACACGCTGAACGCGGAGGTTTCGTTGAAGGATGGGACCCGGCCGATGCGCTGGACGTATACGCGCGTGCGCTGACCCGTCCGGCGCGGCACAGCAAAAAGGCCGCAGGGTTGCCCCTGCGGCCTTTTGCGTCCGGCAATGGCTGACCGGTCAGCCCGCCTTTTCGGCGAGGACCGTCAGCCCCTTTTCATTGACCTCGGCAAAGCCGCCCTCGACGCGGATGATCTCCGGCGACTGGTTCGACGCGGTCTTGTAGATTTCGATATTGCCGTCGCGGATCGTCGACATGAAGGGCGCATGGCCCTCCAGCACGCCGAAATCGCCCTCGCTGCCGGGGACCACCACCATGTGGACGTCCTCCGAGCGGAGCAGCTTTTCCGGGGTCACGAGTTCGAAGTGCAGCATGTTCTTACCTTGCTCCCTCTCCCCTTCAGGGGAGAGGGTCGGGGAGAGGGGGAGAGCGATGGGCCTGAGGACAGGCCCCTCTCCCAACCCTCTCCCCTGAAGGGGAGAGGGCTAAATCGGCTTACGCCTCGGCGGCCATCTTGGCGGCCTTGGCGACGACGTCGTCGATGCCGCCGACCATGTAGAAGGCCGATTCGGGCAGATGGTCGTACTCGCCGTTCACGACCGCCTTGAACGACTTGATCGTGTCTTCCAGCTGGACGAACGCGCCCGGGATGCCGGTGAAGACTTCGGCGACGTGGAACGGCTGGCTGAGGAAGCGCTGGATCTTGCGCGCGCGGGCGACGGTCAGCTTATCCTCTTCGCTCAGCTCGTCCATGCCGAGGATCGCGATGATGTCCTGCAGCGACTTGTACTTCTGCAGGATCGACTGGACGGCGCGGGCGGTCTCGTAATGCTCCTGACCGACGACGCGCGGCTCGAGCACGCGGCTGGTCGAGTCCAGCGGATCCACCGCCGGATAGATGCCGAGTTCCGAGATCGCACGGTTGAGAACCGTGGTCGCGTCCAAGTGGGCGAACGAGGTTGCAGGTGCCGGGTCGGTCAAGTCGTCCGCGGGGACGTATACGGCCTGAACCGAGGTAATCGAACCCTTGTTGGTCGAAGTGATGCGCTCCTGCAGCGCGCCCATGTCGGTCGACAGGGTCGGCTGATAGCCCACCGCCGACGGGATACGGCCGAGCAGTGCCGACACTTCCGCGCCCGCCTGGGTGAAGCGGAAGATGTTGTCGACGAAGAACAGCACATCCTGGCCTTCGACGTCGCGGAAATACTCGGCGATGGTCAGGCCCGACAGCGCGACGCGTGCGCGGGCGCCCGGCGGCTCGTTCATCTGGCCATAGACCAGCGCAACCTTCGACCCTTCGCTGATCGCGTTGCCGTCGGCGTCCTTGGCGATAACGCCCGCGTCGAGGAACTCGTGATAGAGGTCATTGCCCTCGCGCGTGCGCTCACCGACGCCCGCGAAGACCGAGGTGCCGCCATGGCCCTTGGCGATGTTGTTGATCAGCTCCTGGATGAGAACGGTCTTGCCGACGCCGGCGCCGCCGAACAGGCCGATCTTGCCGCCCTTTGCGTAGGGCGCGAGCAGGTCGATGACCTTGATGCCGGTGACGAGGATCGCGCTTTCGGTCGACTGGTCGACGAACAGCGGGGCTTCGGCATGGATCGGCGCGCGCAGGTCGGTGGCGACCGGGCCGCGCTCGTCGATCGGCTCACCGACGACGTTGAGGATGCGGCCGAGCGTCGCCGGGCCGACCGGAACCTGGATCTGCGCGCCGGTGGCGGTGACCGCCTGGCCGCGGGTCAGACCTTCAGTCGAGTCCATCGCGATCGTGCGGACGGTGTTCTCGCCCAGATGCTGCGCCACTTCCAGGACGAGGCGGTTGCCGTTGTTGTCGGTCTCGAGCGCCGAAAGGATCGCGGGCAGTTCGCCGTCAAAGCTGACGTCGACGACCGCGCCGATGACCTGCGCGATGCGGCCCTGGCCGGCTGCGGCGACGGGGGCCGCGGTTGCGGCGACGTCCGCCTTGGGCTTGGTCGCGCGCGGCTTGCGCGCGGGCTTTTCTGCGGTGGGGGCTGCGGTTGCCATGTTCTTCAAGTCCTTGCTTGGCGAATGCGATCAGGGTTGCTGGGAATTGCCGACCATCGCCTCGGCCGGGGCCGTAGCGGAGGGGCGGCGGAAAGTCACGGTCAGGGTGCGGGCGGTGGCATCGCCCTTGGCCGGCGCGACGGCGAACGGCGTATCGCCGATCTTGCCGTCGGTGGCGGTCTCAGTGGCGATGGCGTCGAGCGCCTTCTTGTCGTCGATGCCGTACTGGAACAGGAAGGCGCGGACGATGTCGATCAGCCGCTTCTTCGCCGTCTCGGCATTGGCATCATCCGTGAGCGCGAGCACGAAGACGATGCTGTCAATCGTCTCCGCGTCGGGGCCAGTGACAATTACATTGCCCTTGTTCGGCCACTCGGCGTCCGACTGCGACAACGTGATGTCCACCCCGCCATTGGCCGCGAAGCCTTTGTCCTCGGCCACATAGGCGCCGATGCGATAGCCGAACTGGTTGAGGCGGCCGATCGTTTCGGTCGGGAAGCCGAACATGCGGTCCCAGCCCTTGAGGTCCGCCGCCGCTTCGCGCGCCGCCGCCTCATTCTGCGCGAGCGTCGGCTGCTCGGCAGGCTGCTGGTTGCAGCCCGCGAGCGCGACGGTCGCAGCGAGGAGGAGGAGTGCGGCGCGCATGACGATTACAGTGCCTCGGCGCCCGAGATGATCTCGACCAGTTCGGTCGTGATCGCGGCCTGGCGCGCGCGGTTATACTGGATCGACAGCCGCTTGATCAGGTCTCCCGCGTTGCGCGTGGCATTGTCCATCGCGGTCATCTTGCTGCCCTGCTCCGACGCGGCGTTCTCACGGATCGCGCGGTAGAGCTGGATCGCGACGTTGCGCGGCAGCAGGTCGGCGAGGATCGCTTCCTCGTCGGGTTCATATTCGACCACCGCCGAACCGGCGTCCTCGGCCGCGCTGACTTCCGGGATCTTGACCGGGATCAGCTGCTGCTCGGTCGGCTCCTGGGTCAGGACCGACTTGAAGTTCGAATAGAAGAGGTGCGCGACGTCGAACTCGCCCGCTTCGAAGCGCGCGATCAGGTCGTCGGCATAGCCACGCGCATCGGCAAAGCCGAGCTTGCCAAGGTCACCCGGCTCGATCCCGTGAACGAAGCTGTTGGGGAACAGGCGGTTCAGCACCGCACGACCCTTGCGGCCGATGGTGTAGAACTTGACCGTCTTGCCCTGCGCGATCAGCTCCTGCGCGCGGCGACGCGCGAGGCGGGCGATGTTGGTGTTGAACGCGCCGGCCAGGCCCTTGTCGCTCGTCGCGACGACGAACAGATGGACCTGATCCTTGCCGGTGCCGGCGAGCAACGGCGACACGCCGGGGCCGCCCGCGACCTTCGATGCGAGGCTGGCGACGACGCTTTCGAGGCGCTGCGCATAGGGACGCCCGGCTTCCGCCGCTTCCTGCGCGCGGCGCAGCTTGGCGGCGGCGACCATCTTCATCGCCTTGGTGATCTTCTGGGTCGACTTGACCGAGTTGATCCGGACTTTCAGTGCCTTGAGGCTAGCCATTTTTCAGTTTCCAGCCGCGCGGACGGCGTTCCAGTTGAACAGGAAATTGCGGTGTTCGGCCCAGGTCTGCCCCTGCACTTCGGTTCCGACCAGGCAGGCGGCGGTGTGGTACGGCCCCTGACCATCGGTGGTGCGAAAGCTGACACAGGTGCGACCGCGTGCGGTCTTCCAGCGCCCGGCCTGAATGTCGCTGTTGTAGAAGCTTCCGGTCACGGTGCCGTCGGCTTCCAGCTTCAGCGTCATCGGCTGGGTGTAGGGCTTGCCCGGTTCGGCCGACAGGTCGACCGTCCACGCGCCGTCCATCGGCTGCGCTGCGGGTGCAGCGACAGCCTGGGTGGCGGTGATCAGGGCAAGCGCCAGGATCACGCGAACGTCTTGCCGAACGCGGCGAGCGCGTCCTTGAGCTTCGCCTTGGTGTCGTCGCTCAGATCCTTGCTGTCGCGGATCGCGGCGAGGATGTCCGCGTGCTTGCTGCGCATTTCGGCGAGCATCGCGGCCTCGTAGCGGACGACATCGGTCACCGCGACGCTGTCGAGATAGCCGTTGGTGCCGGCAAAGATCGACACGGTCTGCTCTTCGAACGGCAGCGGCGAGAACTGCGGCTGCTTCAGCAGCTCGGTCAGGCGCGCACCGCGGTTGAGCAGCTTCTGGGTCGAGGCGTCGAGGTCCGAACCGAACTGCGCGAACGCGGCCATTTCGCGATACTGGGCGAGCTCGAGCTTGATCGAGCCCGAAACCTTCTTCATCGCCTTCGTCTGCGCCGACGAGCCGACGCGCGACACCGACAGGCCGACGTTGATCGCCGGGCGGATGCCCGCGAAGAACAGGTCGGTTTCAAGGAAGATCTGGCCGTCGGTGATCGAGATCACGTTGGTCGGGATGTAGGCCGACACGTCGCCCGCCTGGGTTTCGATGATCGGCAGCGCGGTCAGCGAGCCCGAGCCATTGGCTTCGTTGAGCTTCGCGGCGCGCTCCAGCAGGCGGCTGTGCAGATAGAAGACGTCGCCCGGATAGGCTTCGCGGCCCGGCGGGCGGCGCAGCAGCAGCGACATCTGACGATAGGCAACCGCCTGCTTCGAGAGATCGTCATAGACGATGACGGCGTGCATGCCGTTGTCGCGGAAATATTCGCCCATCGCGCAGCCGGTGTAGGGTGCGAGGAACTGGAGCGGGGCGGGGTCCGATGCGGTCGCGGCGACCACGATCGAATATTCCATCGCGCCATTCTCTTCGAGCGTGCGGACGAGCTGCGCCACGGTCGAGCGCTTCTGGCCGACGGCGACGTACACGCAATAGAGCTTCTTGCTCTCGTCGGTGCCGGCGTTGACGGTCTTCTGGTTGATGAAGGTGTCGATCGCGACGGCCGACTTGCCGGTCTGGCGGTCGCCGATGATCAGCTCGCGCTGGCCGCGGCCGACCGGGACGAGTGCGTCGATCGCCTTGAGGCCGGTCTGAACAGGCTCATGCACCGATTTGCGCGGGATGATGCCCGGAGCCTTCACTTCGACGCGCGAACGCTGGTCGGAGACGATCGGGCCCTTGCCGTCGATCGGGTTGCCAAGGCCGTCCACGACGCGGCCGAGCAGCCCCTTGCCGACCGGAACGTCGACGATGGTGCCGGTGCGCTTGACGGTGTCGCCTTCCTTGATCTCCGAGTCCGAGCCGAAGATCACGATACCGACGTTATCCGCTTCGAGGTTCAGCGCCATGCCCTGAACGCCATTGGCGAATTCGACCATTTCGCCCGCCTGGACATTGTCGAGGCCGTGGACGCGCGCGATGCCGTCACCCACGCTCAGCACCTGGCCGGTCTCGCTGACCTCTGCCTCGGTGCCGAAATTGGCGATCTGGTCCTTGATGACCTTGGAGATTTCTGCGGCGCGGATATCCATGGTTCTAGCTTTCAGCCTTTCATCGCATGCGCGAGGGAATTGAGACGGGTCTTGATCGAGCTGTCGATCATCTGGGAGCCGATCTTCACGACCAGCCCGCCAAGGAGCGAGGGATCGACCGACAGGTCGACGGTAACGTCGCGGCCGACGCGGGTGCGCAGCTGCGTCTTCAGTTCAGCGACCTGCGCCGCGTCGAGCGGGTGGGCCGACACGACTTGCGCGGTCACTTCGCCGCGATCGTGCGCAGCGAGCGTGCGGAAGTCGCGGATCATGCCGGGCAGCGCCGACAGGCGGCGATTCTGGGCCAGCACGCCGAGGAAGCGGGTGGTGAGCGGATCGAGCTTCATCGCGCCCGCCGCCGCAGCAACGCCGCGCGCCGCCTGATCGCGACCGAGCAGCGGGCTCTTGGTCAGCGCTGCAAAGTCGGCCGATTCGGTCAGCGCCTGCTTGACCGTGGCGAGGCTCGATTCGACCGTCGCGATCGAACCGCCTTCGCATGCCAGATCGAACAGCGCGGTCGCATAACGACCGCTTAAGCTGGCTTGGATACCGCCGGAATTATCCACGGACGCGTGTTTCCTCTTGGACTCTAGAATGGCCCCATGGGGATTCGGGGGTGTGCCTGTGCGGCACCCCCGATGGGTTGGCGCGCGCCTAGCAAAGGGGTGGCCAGGATGCAACCTGTGTGACCGTGCGATGACGGCGTTGGGTACGCAGCGGGCTTGCCGCAGATTGCGCCGGGTGCGAAACAACTGACTTCTGAGACCGCTCAGGGGGGAATGCCATGCTTCCGTTGCCGATCCGCGCCGGACTCGCCGTTGTCGTCGCCAGCCTGTTTGCAACCACCGCCCATGCCGAAAGCGTGCGCATGACCGGACGCTTCGCCGCGCCCTATCGCGACGCCGCGATGCTCGATTCGCTGCGGGTCGGGCGGATCGGGGGTGAGGACGGGATGCAGCTCGCCCTGGCGATCGAACGCGCCCTGGGCCGACCGGATATCGAGGGGCGGACGCATTTCGAGCTGATCGGTGGACCCGGCGGCGACGCCGACGGCCTGCTCAACGGCAATGTCGTCACCGGCCTTCAGGAAACCCGGTTCAAGCGCAAGGAGAAGGAGTGCGTCGAGCGCGAGGGCGGCAAGCGCGACGGCAAGTGCCTGCGCGAGGAAGAGGTCGAAAAGGACTGCACCCGGCGCATCATCAACGTGAACGCCGATCTGCGCATCACCGATACGCGCGGGCGCGTGGTCTATGGCGTATCGCTGCCGCGCCGCGACGAGACCAGCTGGTGCCGTGGCCAGACCCCGTCGCGGACCACCGAAGAGGCGATCCGTGCGATGATCCTGGACGTGGCCGAAAATGTGCGCGCCGACATCGTCCCATCGGTCGAGATCTATGCGATCCGATTCCGCGAGAGCACGCGCGGCCTGCCCAAGCCGCTGGAACGTCCGTTCAAGGATATCGTCAAGCAGACGCAGCGCGACCTGCCGGCCGCCTGCGCCGCCTGGGCCGCGATGGATGCGCAGGCGCCGAACCATCCGTCGATCACCTTCGACCTCGGCCTGTGCGCCGAATCGGCGGGCGAGTATGACGAGGCGCTGGCGCTGTATCGTCGCGCCGCGCCGCTGATCGGGCGCGGCGGGAATGAGGCGACCGTGGGTGCCGACCGGGTGGCGCGGCTGATCGCCGGGCGCGCGGACGAGCAGGCGCGGGAGCGCGGGCCGGGGCGGCGGTGAAAACGACTCGCTTCCGAACGGAAGAGCGTTAGCATCGCCGCATGAAACCGATCCTGATCGCCGGCCTCCTTGCGGCCATTGCCACCCCCGCCGCAGCCCAAAATCGCTTTCGCGTGGGTACGGTGGAGTTCACCGCCGCGCTGCCGGCGGGCTATTGTTCTGCCACGGAGGGCAAGAATGCGGCGGTCGCCCAGATGGTCGCGGCCGCCGACAATCGCAACGTGACTCACCTGACTGCCCTGTCGTGCGACGCGGACACGGCGTGGAAGGATTATTTCATCCTCAAGACGCCGAACGAGTTGCTGGCCATCAGCACCAACACCGCAGAGTTGCAGCAGGCCGTCGGTCCGGCGCTCAAGGCTGCACTGGCCACAGGCGACAATGAAGAGGCGTCGAAGAGTGTTTCGCGCACCATGGGCAGCCCGGTCCAGATCAAGGGCGAGGTGCGCGGCTATGGCCAGGATGCCAACTGCCTGTATCTCGGCGCAGTCCTCGACATGGATGCACCGGAGCGGGGGATCAAATACACGCTGGCGATGAGTGGGTGCATGACCGTCGTGGCGGGGAAGGTCGTGACGATCTATCGCTATGCGCCCGGCACCACCGACGCGGACGTTCGCAAGCTGATGCCGTCGGTGCTGGCGTTCGCAAAGGCGATCACGCCGGTCGCCGCCAACTGATCCGCTCCCCCCGGCCGGGCCGGGAGGAGCGGGGATCGGTTACCCGCGACGCTGGCCCTGGCCGCCGCCGCCGCTGCGCTGGCCGCCGGTGGCGCCAGCGGGGCGCGGGGTGAACTTCTTCTTGCGCGGGCCGTAGAAGCGCGGCTTGTCGCCGGCCCCTGCGCCTTCGCCACCGCGCGGGGCGGTGCCGAGGGTCTGGCGCTGGCCATCGCCACGCGGCTGATCGCCCTGACGACGCTCGCCCGCCGGATTGCCGCGCGGGCCGCGGTCGCGCTGGGCGGCGCGGTGATGCGCGTTGCGGTCCTGCATGGTGCGGCCGTTGCGGCCATTCATCTCGTCGCGGCTCATCGGGATCGGGCCGCGGCTCGACTTGATGCGGGCGGATTCGGCCAGGAAGTCCTCGGGCAGCGGCTGGATCGTCACCTTCTGGCGGATCAGCTTTTCGATGTCGCGCAGGTACGGCCGCTCGTCATCGGCGCAGTAGCTGATGGCGATACCGGTCGCGCCGGCACGCGCGGTGCGGCCGATGCGGTGGACATACTGGTCCGGGACGTTGGGCAGTTCGAAATTGAACACATGGCTGACGCCTGACACGTCGATGCCGCGCGCAGCGATGTCGGTCGCGACCAGGATCTTGACCTTGCCCGACTTGAACTCGCCCAGCGCACGCTCACGCTGCGGCTGGCTCTTGTTGCCATGGATCGCGTTTGACGCGATGCCGCTGGCGGCCAGCAGCTTCACGACGCGGTCGGCGCCATGCTTGGTGCGGGTGAAGACCAGCGCGCGGTCGATGCTCTCGTCGCGCAGCGCGATGGTGAGCAGCGACTGCTTTTCGCTCTGGTTGACGTGAGTCACGAACTGCTCGACGCGCTCGGCAGTGGTGGCGACGGGGGTCACCTTCACCTCGACCGGGTCCTTGATGAACTGGCTCGCCAGGTCGCGGATCGACTTGGGCATGGTGGCCGAGAAGAACAGCGTCTGACGCTTGGCCGGCAGCTCGCGCACGATGCGCTTGAGCGCGTGGATGAAGCCCAGGTCCATCATCTGGTCGGCTTCGTCCAGCACCAGGATCTCGATCCCGATCAGGATCGCATAGCATTGGTCGATCAGGTCGACGAGGCGGCCCGGGGTCGCGACGACGATGTCGACGCCGCGCGCGAGGTCGGTCTTGTTCTTGTGGATCGACGTGCCGCCGAACACGGTGGCGACGGTGAGGCCGGTGCCCTTGCTGTACTGACGCGCGCTGTCGGCGATCTGGCTGGCCAGTTCGCGGGTCGGGGCGAGGACGAGCATGCGGCAGCCGCGCGGCTGGGCCCGCTTCTTCGACGCGACCAGACGGTCGATCGAGGGGAGCATGAACGCGGCGGTCTTGCCGGTGCCGGTCTGGGCGATGCCGAGCAGGTCGCGCCCTTCGAGCAGCGCGGGGATCGACTGCGCCTGAATCGGGGTCGCGTCGGTATAGCCCTTGGCCGCAAGCGCCGAGAGAACGGTCTCGCTGAGACCGAGTTGTTTGAATTGCATTGGAAACCTTATTGAATCGGCCATCGCGCGCGCCGGAACGACACGCACGGAGGCGGGGTCAAAAATGACGACCCGCGTGACTAGGGAAGCCTGTTCATCAACCGAGGCGGAGCCAGGGGCCGGTTAGTTTCCGGAACCCGATCACGCTGCATGACGCCTCGCTGCGGCGCGATATGGCAGCAGGGTTGCCATAAGTCAAGGTGGAGGAGCGGGCCGGCGCCGTAACGACGTCAGGCCGCCGGGCGGGGCAGGGGCATCAGGATCAGCGTGATCCGGTCGTGGCCGACCGCGATGTCCAGCGTTTCGCCCGCCACCACGTCGATCGGTGCGGGGAAGCTGTGCAGCACCTGCAGCCAGCCGCCGTCGGTGTAGCGGTCGGGATGGTTGTCGAACGCGATGCCGTCCCACAGGTCGATCTGCATCCACTGCACGATGCCGATGGCGCGGCCGGTGGCGGTGACGGGGATGCTGAGCCGGGCGAGCGCCGCGTCATGCTTGTGCCGGGTGAGGTCGAGATGGACGAGCTCCAGATCGTCCGACAGCCGGGTCCAGCCGGTCATCGTGCCGTGGATCGGCAACCGCTGGGGCGCGAAGTCGGTGAAGGGCGAGAGGTCGAAGCCCGACACCTGGCCGACAAAGGCATAGTCGGCGAGCGCATCGCTGGCGACGAGGCAGCCCATCGCGGTCGCGGCGCGGGGGATGACCAGCGCATCGGGGGCGAGCAGGCGGCGATGGGCATCCTCGAACGTGTCCAGCACCTTTTCGGTCAGCAGGTCGCTCGACAGGATTTCGGAGACGAGGATGTCGGCCGGGGCGTCCAGCTCTGCGCCCACGGCCAGGTCGATCGACGGCCTGGCATGGATGGTGATGCGGTCGGCATAGCCGTTGCGCGCCACGATCCGCTCCGCCATTTCGGCGATCATCGGCTCCATCTCGCACGCCACGACGTTGCGGGCGCCGGCGCGGGCGGCCATCAGCGAGAGCAGGCCGCTGCCCGCGCCGATATCGAGCACCCGCGCATCCGGCCCCCGCTCCGCCAGCGCCGCCGTGATCGCAGCCTCGAACGCATCGTTGCGCGGCGCGTCGTTCATCATCGGGATGTGCCAGAAGGGCACCGAGGCCGACCCCAGCCGCCGCAACTGATGCTGAAGATGCAGATTGCCCGGCTGAAGCGTCAGCGCGTGGCGGAACTGGCGCACGGCGTCGAGGTTGCGCCCGGCATCGGCGAGCGCCACCGCGAGGTTGCCCGCCGCGATCGGATTGGCCGGATCGACCGCACAGGCCCGCTCCAGCGTCGCGATCGCTTCATCGGTGCGGCCGAGCCAGTGGAGCGTCAGCCCCTGTTCGTGCAGCGCGAGCGCATGGTCGGGATCGAGCGCGAGCAATTCGTCCCACGCCGCCAGCGCATCCTCCGCCCGCGACAGGCGGCCGAGCACCCCGGCGAGCAGCGGCAGCACATCGGTGGCGCGATAGCCCTGCGCCAGCACCGCGCGATAGCCCGCCTCCGCAGCCTCGAACGCGCCCTGTTCATGCGCCTCCATCGCCGCGGCAAGCACCGCGCGGGCATCGACCGGCGCTTCGGCGGGCGACGGGTCAGAGGCGAGAGGATCGGGGGCAGCGGCGTGGGTCAAGCAAGCGTCCTTAACACATCCAATCGGCGGCGCACCTGTCACGATGCACCACACTGCTTCCCTAGCCGAAAATGCGGCGATTGCGATTCGCGATCGACAGGGGGTGGCGCGGGGGCGGGCGCGGGGAGGATGCGGGCGGGCGGAGGCGCGGAAGTTTACACTGGCTTTACACTGTC